>Ga0228710_1001829_pt1 | contig 32722 bp, 16 predicted proteins | sample MedpolnodulmetaG_FD_177995 | JGI IMG/M metagenome (GOLD analysis project Ga0228710, IMG submission 177995) | Root nodule microbial communities from Medicago polymorpha collected in Santa Monica, California, United States - pink nodules | ecosystem: Host-associated > Plants > Roots > Nodule... | reverse complement strand
CTTAAAATAAGTTATTTTTTTTTTTTTTTAATAAATATTAGACTTTTTTCTAGCTATATAATCTAATTAGTACTCCATATATTCTAAACTATTAGTTGTTTCACACAGAAATGTAGGTAACATTATATGAGATGGATAATTTATGAATTATTTTACAAAATTATCCTTTCATTTATGGTATAAAAATGATAAATTGAAAAATTCAATGAAGAGAGAGTAATAAATAATTAATAATATAATTGAAAAAGTAATATTAGCGCTTCATTATTAACATAAAGCAATTCAGAATTTGGGATAATTTTTTTCTCTCTCTAAAACAGCTTTAATTTGGGACGGATGGAAGTATAATATTTACAAGACTCTCAAATAATTAAATTAAATTAATTTTTTTTGCAATTACACTACATTTAATTAATGTAGCTATTAATGTTTGTGGTACCTGTTTTTTTTTTTTTTAGAGAAATTTGCTTAGAGCATTTCATTAATAATAAGGGATTCAATACAATTGGGTATATCATAATAAACGGCGTGACTAGCTAGTAACGTGGCATCCCTTGCAAGCGCATGAGCTACCTCGTTGGCTTGTCGCCTTACAAACTTCACCCTAGAGTTAGAAAAAAGAGAACTAAACAGAGAACGACATGAGGTAATAATACAACCGAAGTCAGACGTGTCGTTCCTATCAGAGTGAAAAGCATCAGCCGTCAACCTTGAATCCGTTTCAAAATCAACATGATCAAACTGCATGTCACTGAGCCATTGCAATGCTAGGTGTAATCCAAGTGCTTCACCAACATCTATCTGAAGGAGGCACGGATGCACCTCCGTTCGAGCCAGCACAAAACTGCCGTCTGACTCCCTTATACATATACCAATTCCGGTTCTATTGAGGGAGGTAGAGAAAGCGGCATCGGTGTTACATTTGTACCGCCCCGGTAGGGGATGTTGCCAGCGAATACCATGGTGAGGAACCGAAGTGGAACTCCCGTCACCGAGATTTGATGAAGACAGAATTTGGTCGGTGGAAACAGCAGCATTTGGTGCGTTGGCCAATTCCCAATCAACAATCATAGTGCGGGCACGCTCCACCACTAAAGCACTAGACTCTGTTACATCGTCCCAAATTCTAAGATTTCGGTGTTTCCAAATGCTCCAAATTGCAGTTGTGAAGCGCTGTGAGAGCTCAACAGACAAGTTCTGAAGTAATGAAAAAATGGCTTCTATACCTGATGCGGTGGTTGAAAGAGCGTGTTGAATGGAGCCCCCGAGGTCGGTTGTATTCCACACTTGGATAGCAAACGGGCAAGCAAAAAAAACATGAGTATAATCTTCATATTCGGAATCACAACTGGCACAGTTAGGTGGACAGTTAACGCCTTTGTCGAGCAGGCGCACTCTCGTGGTACCTGGTTGTTGATATCAAATTTCACAACAAATGTATGTTTAATTAATCCTCTTTAAAATGTATATTTACAGTGTGATTTTTGAGATGGATTGTAAAAGGGTTGTGGATGATGTGCACAATACTGAAATTAATCTCTCCAAGTATGGTTCGAGTATTCAAAATTGTAGAATCTTGTTTGATCACAATAACGACTTTGTAGTTGTTTTTATTAGGCGTCAAGCAAACGGTAGTGCTCATGCTCTTGCACGAGAAGTCTTATTCCATGCTTCATGTAATACTTTTGATGTAATTCTTTTTTGTATTGCTACTATTATTATGAATGAGACACCTTAAATTTGCGTCAAAAATTAATCCTCTTTAAAAGTTCAGAATGAGATACATAAGAGCATATTTAATGAGTGATGTTTTCCCTAATTGCAAATTGAGTTTGTTAGCTAGCTGGTTGGAGAATAAAAAAAAGAGGATTGTTGTTAAGAAGAGAAGCTTGCAAAGGTATCGTCTTTCTCTTGTATGATTTTGGGCCTCATTGCTTACTTTATAATAGAAAAATGAAGAAAGAATATGATTGCCTCATCGTCTTTCCCTAATTGCAAAATGTATTGATGTGAGATTTCATAAGACCTGAGAGATACTTGCATTTGAACAAATATTTACTTGAAAATATTCACATTTCTTAGAATACGGTTGATATGTCGACCAAACGGTCACCAACCGTCAAGATGCAAACATCATACAATTGATCTTCAAAGGGGGTGTGATATATATACGTCAAGGTGTAAATAGTTGAATCCGATTTGTTGTTTAATGTTGTGATCTGGAGTGTAGTATCTAAATATAAGTATAAATTACAAACCTTAAACTTTCGCTAATAATACAAAAGAATCATAGTTGCTTTCTAACCGGAGATGTAAGTTATAATATTGTTAAAACTTCGTAAAACTTTGGATCCAACTACTTGATGATAAGTACTTTCACCATTATTGCATTTTAGAGGTTCGATCTTACGTAAAACTGATTCTTAGACCTAGTTATCCAACCTTAAATCCTCATGAACTAGGAAATGGTGAGGTTTCCTTCTAGTATCATTGATAGCTATGATTACCTTTTCAATTTACTTCCTTTTGTGCAAATTTCAAATACTACCATGCAGGCGAACAATATCTTTAAAGAAGACCATTAAAATATCCCCCCTTTCTTAAAATCATGTGTATATGGCTATGAGAACCACTTAGTTGAATATGGCTCATTGCAGCTGATCAAACCCCTAAAAATATATCAACTTTACCATTTGAACAACCTCCATCTCTATGAATACTAACACTTCTCGAAGATTTGGCTGGTCAGACCAATTGTTAAAAACTCAGGAATACAATAAAAAAAAGTGTTGGAAATTCCACCTTAATTGCGGTCCACCCCTAGTCGCTTAAGTTGTGACCTTTGGTTAGCCTTCATTGCAGCCTCCAACACCTTCATTATGTTGGCTTTGAGGGGGTAGATTTAGTCTCACATCGAATAGATAGGACTCTTGAGAAAAGTTTATAAAGAGAATGCATTCCTCACCTTACAAGTCAGCTTTGTAAGAATGAGTTAGGCCTCAAATTTAACATGGTATCATAGCCAATCCTAGATCTATCATTGGGATTCCTCGAACACTTTCATTGTGTTGGCTTTGAGGGAGTGGATTTAGTCTCACATCAGATAGATAGGACTCTTGAAAATAGTTTATAAAGAAGAGACACTCCTCACTTTATACCCCCTCTGTGTCCTTGTATTTTCCCCTGTTTATACAAACACTTGTCTAACTAAACAAACAACTTCCTCACTAATTCTCTTTATCCAGTATATGCTAATAACACCATTGCAATTATTTTTCAATAATTAGGACCATAACGGTTAATGAGCTTTCTAAACAAGTAGTGTGTGTGTGCGCGCGAGAATAAAACCAAAAAATTGAAGAACACATACATTTTTTTTTTTGACAAAGAACACATACATTGTTTTCATGAATTTTATTACTCTTTGAAACTTTTCGTCTCAAAATGAAAATTTCATATCAAGGATTCAATCCAACTAATTCATCACTCACAATGAGCAACTTTATTGTTTACTTCCCATTTTTGCCAATTTCAACATGAAAGCAAATTAAAATGGACAGAAATGCAAATCAATTTATACCGTCAGAATGAAAAAAAAGAGAAGAAAAAAATGTATAAATACATCATCCAGCTGGTGGTATCTCCAATCAGTTACAACATCAAAACCTCGTCCTTGGTTACAATCATAAAGAATCACCAAGAAAGAGAGGCAGCTGCAGATTTTCGGTCATGAGGAGACACATATTCAAAAATGATAAATGTATGATCAGAAACTAGCAGCAAATTAGGGTCAAAACCAACTATCATATAAAACGCTAACTTGACCATATCAAATGTGTATTATAGACCTTGCATGCATCCAGGCCTCCCCATCAAAATAAATGGCAACCAACATCACCAGCCATGTAAGGCTTCAGTTAACTGCTGATCTCATTATCCATTTTCATTCTCTTTGAACTATGCATCCCTGATGAGGGATTACCTTGTTGTGGCTGAAAGGATGCATCATGCTGAAAGGTACAGTTAGCTCCATTCCGACATCCTCTGGAACTATTAAAAAAGATACAAGGCTTCGTCGTTTTTGGTTTTGATCCTTTTGCTCTAAAATTGTGTACTGTATCATAGTTTGATAATGGTTGCTGGTTCTGGCGATTACTGGAGGAGTATGGAAGTGCTTCTTGTTTATCTCCTCCATGTTGCTGAATCAAGCTCTTATAGTAGTTTACATCTTTTGTTGAAGGGACCTCAACAGGAGTAGCAGCAATAGCTGAACTGATTTCAGGCCTACGATGCCATTGAGTAGACATAGTTGGCGCCATCTGACCTCCGCTTGTGTGAGTATAGGAAGAAGTGGATGAAAAAGCATTTGATGAGGATGTAGTGGTCTCAACTTGATTAAAGGGATTAGGAGGATGTGAAAAAACATTTGATGATGATCCGGTGTTTTGTACAAACTGTGCATTTTGAACATTATAATTTCTAACCAACTTCTCAATCACTTCCGGATTGTTGAGAATATTATTGAGTAATTCAGGATCAATCAAATTACCATGTTCACTGCTCTTCACTAAGCTAGTTAAAGCAACAGATGCAGCAGCTACATCAGACACCATCGACATAGTCGTAACAGTGTTTGAACCATCCAATATACCAGGAGATAATGTATCCGCTCCCACATCCCCGTCTTCAACAGGTGTAATTGGGATCACGACAATATGACCATCAATGTAATGGGAATCGTCAACGTCCACTGAAATAGGACTGCAGCAAAGGAAGAAAAAAAATTCTTTTATTAAAAAAATCGCGCAAAAAATAAAAAAGAAATATCAAACAAGGCAAGAGAAGACTCATACTTTGGAGGAATGGAAGATATTCGTGGATAAATAGCTTCAAGGACTCTCATCTCCCTCTGATGTTGATCAAATATCTCTTTGCTTTCTTCTCCGGCCACCACTTGCCATGTGAGATCTAGCACGATCTGACAGAATCGCACAATTACAAATAATGAAGGATTGAAATAAAATAGTACAAGCAAACTCGCATTTCACCTTTTTTTTTCGAGTTATGATATATTGACATCACTTTTTTGACAACTTTCCCAACAACCTATAAATACATACCCCGATGATATATTGGCATGGTGTTTTGAACCTTTTTTTCTTTTGCTTTTACAAAAAAATCGCTATATGCATAGGTTTGTCAAAATAGTTGATGCAAAATAGATGTTCAAATATCATTGCTTTTTTTCCTTTACTTTATTGCACCAATGTTGAAATATAAATATTACTGAAGATTACTATGAATATTGTTTAAAATATAACTACAAAAATACCTTAGGTGGTTTAATCCAGCTAATAACTGGTATTTCGGACGGCTTAATGTTAAACTGACTTGAAGCATGAGTTCCCTCAAATCCAGGAGGTAAAATATCATCAGAACCAGCTTCTCCTTGAGGCAACAAGGATGATATCTTTGCTTGGAGGTGATCTTGAGAATTCAACCCAACTTGTGAAGGAGATTCCTCGGATAAGAATAGCCTAACCTGTTCAACAAAAAGGAAACAGTCTTTTTCCTTTTAGCATTCTTATAATATGTACTTTATAATGAACATCTGGGCAACATCGTCTTAAATGACTAATTATTGATTATGTTCACTCGATACATTCTGAAGTGCATGCATGGTGGTTACTTTTTTCTTAATAAGCCAAGATACTAAATATAAATAAACGCCTAACCAAGCACAAAGAGTGCAAGGAAAGGACACTAAAATAATGTATAGTGCAAAACTACAAAAATTCACAGCACAAAGAAATAAACAGGTTTTGGATGAAAGTGGTGATTACTAATTTGCAAACACTTGAAACAGAGAAACACAAGCTTATTGATAACAAATCATAAATAATAGAGAAAAATCAAATACCACTCATAAAATATGACAATGAAAGATGGCACACAAATAAACTTGCATCAAACTGCTATCATGATCACTTTAATTTTTGATAATATTAATAATATATGAGGAATAGATGAAGCGATTTGTGATAGATTTCATACAAGCACAATATTTGATGATTGAATGTAAATTGTTCTCTCTAGAAAACAACACAATCAGACATAGCCAGAATAAATTTAGCCATTTTGAATGCACAATAAATGCAAAGGCATTCATACTTCAGAGATATATTATATCATATAACAAACTCTTTCTTATTCAAATTATTATGGGTAATCATAATAAAGGACTTGATGATACTCAATTTTCCATCCATAAGATTCATACTAGAGATACTTAGAAGGCCAGAAATCAATATCTTCTACTACTCATATTTTTATGATTATTGTAGACTAGGGGAGACACTGATATCTCGTTAATTTGCCCAACAAGAGGATCAGCCCTTCTCTCTATAACTCTGCATTAAGACTGGGTTAACACCAAGTTAAGATCCTGATTAGAAGTGAAAACTGATTCTTAAATCCAAATTGCGAGCTTTTTCAAAATGCCCCTAATCAGATCCCGAGACCTTCATCTCTTCAGCCCAGTGTTAGACAACAAAGACCACTTACAACTTATATTCAGCCACACTTGACAGGTGTTGTCTGAGGTGAATTAATTGGCTGGCCAACCAAGAATTTCTGTCACCTTTACATCCGATACTTCTGCATGCACCAGCGGTACATCTCCAGAAAATAACACACTGACTTGGCCCTCCCATGTTGGAAGTGGCTGAGATCTTGCACTTAGTCTCCTTTTGAAACAGAAAAAGAACAGAACTTTAGAGAGAGAGAGAGAACATAGACTTCTAAGCTGCAAAACTCTACCAAGACTGTTTGAACACCAAAATATCCTTACTAACAGTAATATCAGCGTAAGCAAAAGGACACAAGATTTCTTTAATTAAACTCACGGACAACTTGAAACCACACTAACACCGGTATAACACATGAGCAACAGAATTCGTATGAACAAAACAAGGAAGTGAAAACAATAGATATTCGGGTTATGAAGAGGCTTTTTCTAAAATAGAAAAAACCAACAGCATAAAAAATTCTCAAAGATCGAAAAATGCAACTAAATTGGAAGGGAACCACATGACATTGGAGCCTGAAACTAATGTTATCTTTTTGGTGAAACAAACATTGCATCCAAGAAAAAATAAGCAATTACTTTACTAGAACAGGTAAGAGAAATCAATTAATCCACGTACATAGTGATATTACAAAGCATAAGCAGCCTGGTTAACAACCACAAGAACACACCAAGAAGAAATGGAAAACTAGTATTATCAATGGTGGATGGTGGATCATTGTGGAAAGTTAAAAATCTGCAATATAACATCACGGCGCCTCCATCTTTCAAAAATTGGCTGTGATGGTTGTCAAAAAACGCACACGGAAATCCTCCATGGTGCTGTCTAGCAAATATTTGACAACACGGTGTGAAACCTTTTAACTAATGACCAATCGTAAAAGGCTAACAGAATGACTGTAAAAAAGCTTCAAAGTAACTTCATTGAATGGAAACTTGAGGGTTGAGAAAAGATTAAGAAGAGCATTAGAAACTAATTCTAATATGGTGCCCACATTTTTGCATGCTGAAGATGTTTACCAAAGGCAAAACTACTTCAATAATTTACAAAAGTATAGCGCGTGTTTGGCCCTGCATTGCCATTGGTGTGCATCGTAAGTGTAACACGTGCAAACGATAAATCAAACACACTAATAACCTACAAGAGCAATTGCTCATAGTCTCATACAATCAGAACATATGATCAAACCAACACCCGTCACAAGTCTCATTTCAAATATATTTATATCTATACGATAAAATACATGGCAGTACACAAAAACTACATACATCAAATGACGACATAATGTACTAAAAAAGTGGATGGTAATACATGACAAAAAAAATAGTACAATACAACTCACATAATCTACCTAAGATTACAGAGCACAAGACTATACAAAAGAAACAGCAACCAACCCAGATAAATCCTCATTAGGAGATTCAAATTAGACAAGTAGTTCATCTCCAAATCACTATTACCAATCCCAAATACATCTCAACTTCCTTATCATTGTAGTCTACTTTTTTTTATCCTGTTTTTTTTTTTTTTTGCTTCTTCTTATTCATCATTAAAAATTATCACTTTTCTATTTAAAACTTCAATTCAATTTTTTTAATTGAATATGTATTCAATTTTGTTTTAATTGAATTAATTCCTCAATTCAGAAATCACATGCAAAGCTAAAAAGTCCGATCGGATTAATCAGGAAATTTTCCTCTGGAGATTAGATGATTGCATGTGAAGTTGGTCAAAATTAAAGAAATATATAAAAATTAGGGTTTAAAAATGAATCGATTATTAGAAGTGATTATTTGATGTAATCGATTTTGGAAGATAATTTATACTACCTGACAAAGATCTAATTCGGAAGGCCATGAAACTCTCTTCAATTTTCGCAATCCACGCATATTTTCACACCACCACGAATATACAGAGTAGCCGAAAAAATGAACAAAACGTATTTGATGTATCTTATGCAAGAGACGGAGAGAGGGACCAGACCTGAGCAGTAAACTCTAGTCTAGTGTTCTAAAACATTGAACCGGATGGTTAGACCGGTTTGGTGGTCGGAAATCGAACACATTACTGGTCAGACCGGATATATGTTGTTGAACCGGAATTTTGGGCTTTCTATGGGCTCTGGCCTTAAATCTCACTTGTGTTATACTAATTTTTTTTTTAGATTTTATTGTTACACCCTCCATCCCTCGCACGTGCACCCTCCAACAAATGGAGATGCATGTAAAGAGCAAAATCAATTGTATCTAGGAGTATGATCAAATATAATATGGACGCACTCTCTTTCAACAATAATTATATCTAGGAGTATGGTGTGTGTTTTAGAGATTCTACGAGGCTAGTTATATTTGGCAAATTAAATTATTTTCACTTCTCTGTCGCCGTTCTAGAAGCAGAAACCATTGGATAGCTAGAAATTATCAAAGTGGTCATAACAAACAGAATGTATGTTGTTTTGTTTGAAACTAATTACAATTCATTATATGATGCTCTTGTCGCTTCCAATGCTCCTTTTAAAGAGTTAGGTGATCTTGTATTTAAATGTGGAAGTCTCTTACTCAGTAGACCCAACTTTATAATGTCATATATTTGAAGATAAGTAATGGAGTTGCTCATAGTATTACTACAAGATCTTTATCTCTTTCTAACTAGGGATGTCGATGTGTATCCATGGATACAGATAGTATGATGCACGTCTCCGCCCCATTGGATAAATATAATACATGCGTTCGCCCCGTAGTCGTGTGGATACCCACTATACAGGTAACCCGTGGGTATTGAGGTATTCACAGGTACCCATGAATTTTTGAATTTATTTATTTTTTGATATAAAGAAGAACTCTTTTAATTACCAAAAAAACATTGACTTTTAAACATTCATTCAAATTTAATAAATCATACCAAATCCATACAAAATTCATGATTCTCACATAATCCATGCAAATTCGTTAAGTAAAACAAAAGCATAAAAATTCCAAATTTCATATGCATTCTTATGTGTGTGTCTACACACACACACAATGGTATTTTAGTAATTTACTGAATTTATTCTCAGGTATGGGTACTAGCGGGCACATGTATCATCAAATCTGTGTCTGCATCCATAAAATAATGGGTAGTCAAATATCCGTTTATTATACACATAAATACTTGATTGGGTACCAGAAAATATTTGGGGGGGGTGTAGACCATAGGAAAATCTATCGAACCTATTTTTAATATTATTTTTTGGGGTGGTGGGGAGTGTAGACCACAGGAAAATAACTTGGATTGATTGACAAACTATTTGTCGGAGTCATGAGGTTGGAGGTTTGGGGTAAGGAGAATTAGAGACTTTAATATTGATTTACTAGGGAAGTTGTGCTGGTGGATAGGGAGAGTTTATGGTTTAGAGTGTTGTCGACCAAGTACGGTGTGGAGGAGGGCCGAGTGAGTGAGGGTGGCCAATTGGCCTCTGTTTGGTGGAAGAATATATCTGTTTTGCGTTCACAAGACTGGTTTCGTGGTAATGTTAGTCGGTTTGTGGGAGATGGTAAAAATACTCTCTTTTGGACTGATGTTTGGGTGGATGGAGTGTCTTTTAGAGATCGGTTCCCTAGACTATTTGAGTTGTCTTTGTTCAAGGGTGAATCCGTGTTTGGTATGCACTCGTTAGGTTGGGTAGGCTTGGAGGTGTAGGTTGTTTGCATGGGAAGAGGAGCTAGTGGGGGAACTTAGGCTTCTACTTCAAAATGTTACTTTGCAGGTTGACATAATCGATAGGAGGCTGTGGAGGTTGGATACATCTTCAGTTTATACTGTTCGAAGTGCATATAACTTTCTGAATGTTAATGTTCCTGTTGATATTGTAGTGCATGTGCCTTCTCTTTGGCATAAGGACATTCCTTTGAAGGTGGTGTTATTTGCTTGGCGGTTGTTTCAGGATAGCTTCCTACAAAGGACAACATATACCGTCGTCAAGTTATTGACATCGAAGCTTAATCTTGTGTTGGAGGTTGTGGGGAGGTGGAAACATCTTCTTACCTTTTCTTACATTGTATTTTGTTTGGGTCTCTTTGGAATCACATTTTTAGGTGGCTTGGTGTATCTTCGATTATGTCTTGTGATGCACCCACTCTTTTTAATCAGTTTAGTTTTCTTGCGGGTGCTGGCAAGTCGAGACGTTCTATTTTACAGGTTATCTGGTTTGCAACAGTGTGGGAAATTTGGAAAGAAAGAAATAACAGGGTTTTCAATGGCAAATATTGCTCAATTATGCAAGTGGTGGACAAGATTAAGTCATCGACCTTCACGTGATTGAAGGGGAAACACGCCAGTCTTCCCTTAAACTTTCATGGTTGGTGGCTTAGCCCATTTACTATCTTAAGCATTGGCTACTTATTAGTTTTTCTTGCCTTTTGTCCTTGTGACTTGGTTGATGCCTTGTAATTATTGTTTCGAGTCTATTTGTATCCTGATGTTTCTTTCTTAGCACATCTTGTGCTAGGAATGCTTTTTTGTTGTGGTAATATATTTCATTTTAACCTCTTCAAAAAAAAGAAAAAAAAAATCCTAAAGTTTAAAATTAAGGGTTAATATGTTTTAACCCCTCTAATTTGGGCGAATTCCGGTTTACCCCCTGTAAAAAAAAAGTTTAGATTCCAACCCTGTAAAATAAGATTCTTTGATTTTAGCCCCTGACTCATGTGACTTTGCAAAATTGCTGACATGGCGAGCCGAGTGGCACGCTGACTGTGCATATCTGATTATGTGGCGTGCTGACTGTATAATTAATTTTATTTTTCAATTTTTTTAAAGGTACACATGACATTTGTTTCTATTTTTTTAAAAAAATTGTAAAAATTAGAAAAAACTCAGTTTTTTTTTATTACGAAAAATGTTTTTCAAAAATTTTGAAATATATATTTTTTGAAAATTCCAAAATTTATAATTTACGAAAAATATCCATTTCAAAATTTTTTAAAATAATTTTCGAAAATTTTGAAATATATATTTCAAAATTTTTATTTCGAATAAAAAAAATTCAAATTATTTTCAAAAATTTTGAAATATATATTTTTAGAAAATTGATTTTCTCAATAAAACAGATTTTTTTCGAAAAAGAAGTTTTTAAAATTTTCTCAATAAAAAAAATCTGGAAAATATTTTTATTTTTAAAAATCTAGATACAAATTTATTTAAAAATTTAAGAAAAGTCAGATTTTGTTTTTAGAAAATTGTATTCCAAATTTTTTTTTACGATGTGTTACAAAATTGAGGATAACAAAAAATCTGGAAATTTTTTTAATATTTAAATTTATTCTTATCTATTTGTTACATGTGTTATTTGTATTGAAAATTGAAGACATTTTTGAAAAGAAACAGTCAGTCCAAAAGAGTTGAAAGAGATTGTTTTCTTTATATGTATATATAGTATAGATTATATAAACAATATTTCCCAAAAAATTATATAAAAAATAAAAAATTTCCTAAACTTTCAATATTTCGAAACTTTTGAAAAAAATCAAAATTAAATTAAAATTTTTAAAATATTTGAAAAAAATAATATAAGCTAATTTTTGAATGTTTTGGTAAAAAATTATTTGAAAAAAATATTAATTTTTTTGTGAATTTTTTTATTTTTTTAAAAAAATTATTTTATTTTCTTATTTTATAATTTTTTAAAATTAATTGTCAGATTTTATTTTATCTTTTTAAAAATAATTTTTTGAACCATTACACACATGTCAGATTTAAAAAAAATAAAAATCAAAACAATTACACGGTGGCATGCTACGTCAGTGTCCATTACACACATGTTAAGTTTTAAAAAAGTTAAAATTAAAATAATTACCCAGTGGCGTGCCACATCAGCGTCTGGATGGGGTCAGAGGTGTTTTGTGGAGAATCTTCATATTACAGGGGTGTTTTGTGGAAAATCTTTATATTATAGGGTTGGAATCTAAACTTTTTTTTTACAGGGGTAAACCGGAACTCGCCCAAATTACAGGAGGTAAAAACGTACTAACCCTAAAATTAATTATGCTTCTCTACCCTTAAATAAATGTTTGGGACCAATAATTCATTTTATATTTCAAGTGGTGAAAACAAGTTATGTTTTGTATGAACAAAAACCCAAATCTATTCATTTTTCGGTGTCAAAAACATTACGTTCAAAAAATCACTGAAAGTAGTATTTTAAAAATTTAATAAAATCAAAATTCCTTCATTTATTTGGGAATTTTTTTTAACTATTTATTTGGGGAAGGGGGGTAGCCGGTAGGGTAGTTTTAGTGGAGAATCGAGACAGGAGTGAGAGAAGCTAAACTCGGCCATATCCCATTGTCATACATAAGCTTATCGATTAATGAATTTCATGAATTCTTTTTTAGATTTCTTTAAGCTTCATTTTTTTTCTTTCTATTTATGCATGTGGTGTTACGTTATGAGCAAGTATTGAAACCATTGCATAAGACTTTTACTCCAATGTAAGGGTCTCTCGCTTATATATTATCCATCCATTTAAGTCATTTTTTGGATGTGGTGGAATTTTTAATTCATATATTGGTCCAATGTATTTAATCCCAATGTATTAGACATATAAATTTTATTAAAACAAATAAATTTTGGATAAAAATAAATTTAAGTATTAGACATATATGGGTCTCTCGCTTATATATTATCCATCCATTTTTTCATTCAATGTATGACTTTTACTCACGTTAGATATATCAATAATTTACACCTCAAACTTAAATTCATACATTCATATGATAATGCCCCCCTAAAGCAAAAACATTTTTTTTTCTTCCACATATTCTTGCAATGTCTTTGGCACTACAGCAACATGACATGCTGCATGAATACTTTGATTGCAAAACTTTTGATATAAGGAGTTAGTAAAATCATCGGCTCTAATATTACTGTTGGGGGACACAAAATTTTATTGCATTAGACATATGAGTGATCACACTTATATATATTGCCCAACATGCACGTGTTTATCCAACGTGGGATTCTTACTCAAATTTGATATATCAACACATGTGTTTTGTCAAAACCAATAAGAACAAAGATTCTTACCATTCTAAATTGTATCTTCTCCCAAAACTAAGATCAAACATACATGTAAGTAGTTCCTAGACCATGGGGAAGACTCTCATTAGGTTGGACAGACACATTGAACTAAGAGAAATCATACAAGTAAGTTTGATGACCACCGCATTTTTACCTAAAACATTAAGTCATTTACTCTTCAATCCATTTAAGACATTAAGTATACGGATTTTTTCACTTGATATGTGGTTCTACATCTACTCTTCTATTTAATGCGAGACTTAACTCAGATTTGACACATCACAACATATCCCCTTCAAGTGTGATTCTTGGTTGAATCAATACGTTGAGTTAAAAGGAAGAACACAAGTGAGTTTACACAATATATATTCGTTCAAAACATTAAGACATTAGATATATGATTTCACTCGATTATATATTTTTCAACATCTAGTCTGCTATTTAATATAAGAATTTAACTCACACTTAAGATATTACAATAGCAGTGGTATTTGTTTTAACTTTGTGTTCTATTTTGTTTTTCTATGGAGGGAAATTAAATCCTTACCAAGTTTATTTTACTTAAAAGAAAAAGCTGAAACATGATGATGAAGAGTTAGATATGCGTTTAGACTTTGGAAAAGTAGTCAAAGCTTTATTAACTCTTTTTGAGTTCGTGCGTACAACACAATTGGTGAACCATTAGTAAAAAGAAGAAAAAGGCAAATAAGGAATATAAGAGTGAAAAAGTTTTAACAGGGAAAAACTGAAAAGGATCATATTTTGCCATGAATTCAACTGTGTTAGGCACTGTCATCCATTTACAAAACCCTTTTATTCCCGCGTAGTACATCGACTTTTCCCTTACATGAAGTGACAAATATTTCATGCCAAATGTGATCATGCCATCAACTTTTTCTTTCTCGAGAAAAAATGAAAAGAAAAGGAGAATTAACACTGTATCATGAGTTAATTAGTGAACTATATTATAAAGATGTCTAGTTGTGACTAAATTTCCATCAAAACAATCATGTTGCCCACATTTCATTTTCTTTGTCATTATATAAAGCAATCAGGAATGTTATCAGTATCAACAGTCTCTTTTCATTATATTCCAACCTAAAATGAGGTCTAGTAACATTTAAAGATCAAAAGTTACTTGACCATCAAATAATAATAAGCACAAATGACATCTTTCTTTGTCATTCTTTTCTTCTCACCGATAGATAAATTTTATATATGATGTCCTTGAAAAGAAGTAGACATGTATAATTGTATATCGTCATATACAATCCAATTAAATTTTCTCTATTTGAATTGGGTAAAAAAAATGGTTTGATTCGTGGATTAACTCAAACCAAACTTTCTTGACCTTGGTCAAGTTAATTTGAGTTGGACTAAAAATTGCACACAATAAAAAAATCAAATCCAATACTTTGAGTTATATCTATTTATTAGGTCTTTCAAAAAAAAAATTGATTAGGTTGATTGTATCAATTCGGACTTGTGAGCACCCCGACAATTAGATGTGGAAATAGGTTAAACTACCTCACAGAAAAAAGAAAAGAAAGAAAAAAAAACTAACTGTGGCTTACGACCTAAATCAAGTTCACTTTAATCAAACTATATAGTTTTTTAAAAGAGAAAAAGTTAAAACTTTTTTATAAGTCTATTTAGCTAAAATATCACAACAACAATCAATAAAGTCTTATCTCATTAAATAAGGTATGACACATATATTAAACGACGTCATAATGTTCTATCATAAATCATGTTTACATTTAACTCATTAATATCAAGTTACACAAATCATAAAAAAATGTATAGTAAATCAAATTACTTATTTAAATACATACCATATTTACCTCTTAAATTTATTATCCATATGAGACTAGAACCTTGCCAAATATAATTTGGTCTTTAGTAAAAAAAAATAGTAATAATTTGGCCTCGTCTATGGCCACACCTTGTCAACAACATTCCATTTTAAGCAACTTGATTTTACATATAAACCACTTGCGGTGGTAAATAAATAATACATGCTAACTTTTTTCTTGTTAACCTTCCTGTTTTTAATAGAAATGGAGACCCGAATAATCTGAAGATTGACATGAGTTAAGTAAAGGTTTGTTAAAAATTATCTCACAAAAAATTAAACTCAAATTCTTTCAAACAATTCACAATATGGTCATTTACGCTCAATTATTTGATTTAATCACACCAACTTTTTTTTGTGTGTCAACCCTCTAATTTCTAAGAGTAAGGGAAACCCTAATAATTCAGAGTTTGACAGAAAATTTAGTCAAAAACGGTTCTTACCAAACATCAAACTCATATTCTTTCGAACGAATCATATTACAGAGGCTCGTTAATCACTTAAACTCAATTGTTTGATTTAATCGCGCTAACTTTAACAAAGTCATAGAATTATTGTTCAAAGATGATTAACATATCAATTCTTTTATGACCTAACTTCTTTTTTTATAGGAATATGAGCAACCTGTTTCACAACAACTGTCGTTTGCTTCCAAATTTAACCATGTTAGTTTTCTTTTCATTGGCAAAAAAGACTATACATGAATGATTGAAAGGCATGATATAGTAATTTTGTTGGTGCTGTGTTAGTTCGTGTGATTGTAATGTGTATGGTCCATAAACACGTGCAAATGATGGCATTGTCTTCACATAATAATGATGTATTTCCACTGTGTGGGCTCCATGCTGGATCGTGCAACCTAATTTCACCTCTCACACTGTCCTCATCCTAAACCTTTATCCTTGACCTACGATAAACACGACCAATTACAGAAATCAAATCAATACTAAATATAGAACTATTTATTACGCCCCTAAAAAAAGACTACTTATTACGGTAAAAATATATATAAGAAGAATAGTATTGTGTTTTCAATGTCTTTTAAATAAATAAAAAATTGAACAAAATTATATTACACTAATTATGTATAATTTAAGAGTTTTTTCTATATATTTTTCAAGTAACAAAAGTAACAAGACCATGATTCTTGAAAGTCAAAGTAACCAACTAAGAGTTTGTTTTCACGCAATGAGATAGCCAACCATTTTTTTGAAGTTATCTCAATTGTAGACGTAACCCTAGTGAGCTTTGTAGGGAAAGTAGTAGATATATGTTTAAATTTTGAGCAAAACAACCCATTGTCGCAATATTGTTATCTTTAAAAATATCACCACAAGCGGGTGGTCCAGGGCACCTATTTTTGTACCGTCAATGTTGCTTTGAGAGGGTGTCGTAAAACCTCTTTAATCTGAGGAGCATTGGAAGCATGGACTAAAACAGAAAAGTCTTACGAATCATAAGTTCATGCTTAGCTAAGAAAGGGGTTCCTTTAGAGTGTTTTCCATCAAGGGAAGTAATGGAGATCACCATATATGAGGCCGATTTCCAATAAATAATCTTGTTATCAAACTTCTTTTATTTCCACAAAATCAAAATCACATCAATTAAGTTGATATATAATATCATCAATAATAACAATTTTGGATTGAGGAGACCAAAATCTTTTAAATATATCCATGTCCAAAGATTTTTCTGGAAAAACACAATCCTAGAAAAGATGTTGACTAGTCTGTATTGTCTTGCCACATAAGTTACACTCAGAAATATTCGCAATATGCATGGGATGACAAGCTTAAGGCCTTCCTTAAAAAATAGGAACGCCCAGTTAAATAAAAGGGATCTCCCCATAATGAATACCTAATAAATCGACAATTCTAGCATTCCTTCTATGAGTAATAGAATTTTTTAATAGTTAAATATATTTTTGGTCTATATAAGTGTATAAACTTTTCATTTTAGTCTCCCTAAAAATTTTATTTGATTTTTAGTCCCACAAAAGTTTTTAATCACCATTTTTAGTCCCTAAATAAAATGCATTTGATGTCTCATACAAGTAGTGACGGCCGTTAATATCCTTTGTCGATTCTCACTTTTCATGTACTGTGGCGCCAATTAGTAGATTAGCAGCCCAGAAAATCGAAATATTTACCATAACCACTAAGAGAATAATACAACTAAAACAACAAAATTAGGAACATGAAGAATAATCATAAAGACCTGTGCATAATGTATATGTGAAAAAAATAGGCTAGCTCTTTATCAAAAATAAAATAAAATAGGCTAGCTAGCTAGCTAGACATTGGAACCCTTTATCCTCAAACACATGATTCAAATAGTATGACATATTGTCATGTCGATTGGAAATAAAAATGAAGTTGTGTTATCGTGATTGAAGGGAGATAATGCAATTATGCAAATGTGGTACAATCAGATACGAGATCTGTATTATGTGAGTCCAAAAACAATCGCCTCAAGCTCATAAGAATTTCTTAATTGTCAAACTTTGATATGATTATAGCTTTGACATCTGGCATATTCGTAATAAAGATAGGAAAGAATTTTTTTAAATCAAACATTTTCTTTTTAAAAAAAAAACATTTTTCATCCTTATTTAGTAACATGATCAAATTCCTAATCAACTATGTAGTGTTGGTGCATTAGTTTCATTAAATATTTAAAGTTATTAACTAGGGGAAATGTTAATTTGTGCTCTATGTTAAAAAACCTAAAGTGGAAATTATATCCAAGAAATTGTGTTAATTTGTTCTTCTAGAGATTGAAAATAAATATTTTGAAATAAATATTTATCATTTATGGAATCCTTAACATGTGTTGTAAGGGCACAAGTTAACACGGTCTATTAAGTATTTATCTCGAATCTAATTTATTTTTACAAAGGGATATGCTATATGGCACGCACGAGGGTAGCTTAGCTGCAAACGATGCTTTATTCCCTGTTGACTTTACGTTGATAAGATGATTCACTGCTTAGATTTTGTTCTAGACCGACTAGAAAGTCAATCCCATGGTAACACGTGGACACGAAACCCTCATAACGAGGCATTGTAATTAACATGAGTGAACACGCTAGTCCCTGTGCACGCAACCGCATTGAAGCACGCCCCCGTCTTCCTGCACCATTCATGTGGCCTCGGGTCCCTGATGAGGCGATGCATTTCACGGAATATGTTAGTGCCTTCTCCTTCTATCGAAGGGCGATTATGCGTCACCATCAAGGTACGATTCATTTCTCACACGCTTTTACACATTCAACCTCATGTACTACACTGACTTGAGTGTTGGAGTGCTAACGTGTCTGAATGTACCATTTGTTCCACCGTGAAGACCGCACCACCACCGTGTCGGATCACTGCATCGTCATTGTTGCCTTCATCTGTCGTTACCGGGCATATCAGATTTGATTTACCTTGATCAACTCGTCCTGAGCATGGAAATCATTTGTCATGTGTCCATGCTCTGAAGGTTGATGTATTGTTGATAATTTTGATTCCTTGAATCTTCTATCAATCTTGTGTGAATCTAGCTACTTGATGATTACATAGACATTAGAAACATGCACACTTCAACACATAATAGACAATTATTTATTTCGCTAAGTTGTCATCAAAACATCGACATGTTCATTTGCTTTGTGATCATCAAAACATTAGGTGTACAATACTTTGACATAACCAAATTGATTCTTACAACATGTGTGTTCATATGAGGATAAACAATAATGGCGTGGCTTGTAAATATATACTAGAGTGGTTCATTAATTTGTTTGTTATCCTATAGTAGATCTTGAAAGTTTTTCTTCCATGAGTGATCTTCCTCTTATTATGAACCCTAATTTTTTTTCTCAAACTATCAGTGAATTAGAAATTCATCAGAATCCATAAAAGTCCTCAAATTCTTCGTCAAATCCAACTATGGCATACTCCTCCTAGTCATCTATAAAGGTGGGAATAAATTAGACTGTCTGACAAGGATCGATGACCTAGTCTACGTGAGGTTAAGGTCAAACTACACTTTTTTTTACACAAAAAGTTATAGAAGGCTAAGATTTTTTTAAAATTTATTTACTAAAAAGCACACACAATAAACCATAAAAAAACATTTTAAACCCTTGAAGTGATAAGCTCACACTACTTTGCTTGAATATATATATATATAGTTTTTTTTATTTAATCATGAGAAATAAACTTAATGAAATAGATTTAATTTTTTTTTAAAACAAGACAGAATGAATGTCTTTTGAGTTAAAACGAGACAGGGTCAGTAAACTGTAATTTTATGAGACGACCGACATTATTAGCCGGAAGAGGAAAGTTTATGTTTGGGCAGTGACGTACCTGAGTTGGTTTGCAAAGTGGCAAGCAAAGTAGCACAACGGCATTCACAATCATAACCATAGTTTATCCGTCAAAAAATATCATAACTATACTGTGAAGTGTGTAAGTGGAATAATATTCACACTTCCATTGCAGGTGCATGATTGTGATGATTGGTGATCATGTATTTTGACTACAACACGTGTGCCATGAGTCTCCCACTCGTGCGCCGATCTTGAATCCCACGTCGCTTATAGCGGATTTTTATTATGAAGGGTTATTATAGCAGAAAAAAAAATATTAAGCTTATTAATGGGACTTGGGCACTATTTTTAGCAATAAATTGGTTTTTGGCGACGAAAAAGAAAGTACATTAGTTATTCAATGTATTTAAAAAGTTGTTTTTTACTTATAAATGTGATCGGAGGGAGTATGTTTTTAGAGATTTTTTATATCGAAAAAAAATAGCGGAACTTCCTTGTGTTATATTGTTGAGTGTGAGTTAAAATCTCATTATATGTAAAAGAGAAGATTTTGAAAAAGTTTTTTTTTGGCCTCGCATGCTAGGCATGTGATATTATGAGCGCATGGGCTTGTATGTTGTGCATGTTGTCGCATGGCTCGGGTTTTGGACCTCTATTTAAACTTTTTTCTTCTTCTTCTTTTTGTATAATCTTGAAGATCCGCCAAGTGAATATACTCTTGGAAAACGATTGATGCCTTTTGGTAGAGATTCTAGGGGTGGGAAACACTTCTATAAGAGGGTAAATGAGAGAAATTTAAGAATGTTCTTGAGAACATTGGGAGCTAGATTTCTTATGACTTTTGTAATTCTCTTGTTCATGAGAAGATAGTGGAAAATGGTGCAACTAGGTTTGCTCCTGGAGAGTTTGTGGAAAGCTAATTTATTGTAATTGTTTGTACCTCTTTGTAATGACTCGTTAATATTGGATTAGAGATATGCACTCCCATTGTTAGCATTTTCCTCTATTTTAAGTGCATTAAGTACCGAAAAAATTAAAATTATGTGTAGGTCATTTATATATTTACATGCACACAAGGCTGTCAACCATCCCAATGACATTAATCGATTAATTTCATAGTATATAAATGAATTCATATATTGAAATTAAACTTTTCTTCTTAACTAATTGTTTTTGATTTGTGGAAGAATATAAAAACACCTTGCCATGTTGATTTAATCATTTTTTATAAGCAGTAAGTGAAAAAAAAACTATATAACCTAACTAATGAAAGGATATTATAATAACCAAACACATATACTCTGCGGTTTGTGCCCCTTTTTAAATTTTTTTTTTTTTTTTAAGGATAAAATTATTTGTTAGTACTCCATAAGTTATCCACTAAGTTAGTAGTTTTTAGTTTTTTTTAAGGGAGTAGTTTATACTTATATCTTGTCAAATTTTATATATAATGTATGTATAATTATATTGTTAATTCAAAGAACCATGATTGAAAAATTCCCAGCTACTCAATCATATGCTAGTAGGGCAATGAGAATTATTGCTCGGCCACTCCTCATGTCGCTTAGGGAAGTGAGAATATATGTTTAACCAATACGAATGAAAATGCACATACACATTTCTATATACATTTGAATCTTTGATTGGTTATTATATAGTAATATGCATAAGGCATGGCTCCACTTGAGGAGTCTATGTAAACTATAATAATACACCAACATAGTCAATTGGGATAAAAAATTGAATGAAATAAAATTTTAAGGCTATATCACGAATGCATGGTCTATTCGTTGAGTATTAAAGTAGAATTTGGGAAATTGGTGCTACAGTTCCTAAAGTAGAGGAGTGGATACTATGGGGTTCGATCTGATAAGGAAACTATTTTTGAAATATATTTATATGGTCATAAGACACATGATTTAGCTAATATTTTCGTAGTTAAGAAAATGAAAGGTGAGGTTTCTTGAAGCATATTCAAACATTTTTTTTAATATATTTGTATATTGGATCTAATACATCTTTATAAATCTAGTAACTCGCTTTTTAGATGAGGTGTCACGTTTTACAAATTTATGTCATGTCTTAATTATATTATTCTATGTGAGAATACTTTTCACAATACACCACACCCTTATTTGACTTGACGCATGGATCTAATTTGCAGTGTTTCAAATCAATATGCATGTTATCTAATTCGTCCTTACAAAATCATTATTTATAAGCTTTTTATTTTATACGAGACCTAGTTTTTCTCAATATTCTCACCATAATAAGTCCACATCTTTCTCTACTCCTTGCATTTTTTTCCTCATATAAAAATGCGTATCTTGAAAAAGAAGATAAAAGGGGTTCCATTTTCAAGTTTTGGGATTGGAGGAATCTTTTTACATTCATTCCTCACTTCACTAACTTTAATTGATGAGGAAATGCTTTGAAAGAGAAGGCCACCGAAAAGTGAGAACACCTTATGATGAAAGCAAGAAAATTTTAAACGACCCGATTTGACGGGCCAACCTATAAACTCCTGTGTCCACACACGTTTACATCCTCTTCATTCATTCTGATTCAGATATGTGTACAACATTCCCTTTCATGAGTGTGAAAAAAAAATAGGGAAAGAGAAAAAAAAGATAAATTAAAAAGTAAATAAATGTGTGATATTTGATTTGATGAATGAAAAGGTTAAAACAAGAAGAAATTTTAAAGTGATCGACATGAGAAAAGAAAAGAAAAGTGTGATCACCGTAAACCTTTTTAAATATGTTCTATTGCTTTTTACTATCAAATAAATTTAAACATATTTTGATCTTAATTAATACATTCTATGTGTTAACAATATATAGTTTTATTACCTCTCAAAAATTAATATATAGTTTTATTACGCATATACACACATCTAATAATCAAATTACATTATAATAATGTCATCAAGGTCGGCCCTAATATTTTTGGTGTCCTAAGCGAAACAATAAATTATGTCTTTTTAATCATTTCAATATTTTTTTTGTATTTTTTATTGCACAAGATTCATTTATAATTAAAGTTCTCTAAAAAGATATTTTCAATAGAATTAATCAAAACAAATTAAAAAAAAATCTATATAATACTAAATACTAAGTAAAAATAATAACTTTTGTGCCTTTAAAAAATGATGTCTTAGGTTGTCATCCTTCGCGTCCACTTTCAGGGCCACCCCTAAATGTCATTTTGCTATATTAGTTATTGAAATATGAATAAATGTACTAGCGAAAAAGTTTTACAATAATTTTTATTTTACAGTATAAAAAATCAAATCCAAAGGTTGTTACTCATCTGGCAGCTGGAATGAACCCAGGCACAGTATTCTCTGAAGGTACAAAATGTAAGTGTGCTTTTTTGTAAACCTTTAATATTTTCATTTGATTTGATGAATTTTGTCGTGTTTTACTTTTTGTTTAATTTAGAGAGGGAAATTCAAAAGTCAACTGCACCTCATCATTTGGTCTTGGTTCTTACAGGCAACACCTCATTTCCCACTTTGTATACTTTTCACTGTTGTTTGTTTTTCTCATCATTATAATTTCATTCATTCATTCTCTCTATATATAATCACATTCCCTATCATTCATTTCTTCATCACACCGTGTGGAAAATTAATTAAACATAAACAAATATGAAGGTGCATCAATTCACACGTGGATTTTGGGAGCATGAACCTTCCCTAACACTTGGTTGCAAGCGTTTACGTCCTCTTGCACCTAAAATTTCTTCTAATAACACCGATAATTCTACTACTAACACCCCTTCTCTCTCTTTTGATCTCAAGAGTTTCATTAGACCTGAAAGTGCTCCCAGAATTAGTCTTTCTTCCTCTGATGATAACAAGAAAGATCCACCTTCACCACAAAGCCAGGTTCATATACTAAATCTCTACTTAGTTTCATTTCCATTTTTTTTTAATCAAGTCTATCCATCCATGCAGTTGAGTAGCATAATTAACTCACGTGTGCATATAATGCAATAAAAAATTAAGTATAATCAAGAACAACCTAAATAATTCACGTTAACTTCCATGTAATATATAGGGTAGTAATATATTTCTAACTATAATACTAATAAAGTATTTTGGTTCGGGAAAAATCGTTGAACCGAATTTCAATTACAAGAGGTATTTATATTTAGTGTATGATAATTCTTCGAACATAAACTTCCTCTTTTTCCATATAAGACTCGAGAGTTACTTGAAAAAATTATTGAACAAAAAAATATTTGTCGTTTAAAAGCTTTTGATTTTGCAATTGTATGCTAATTATTTATTTGTGTATGTATAGGTTGAAACGCATATTCCAGGAGGGACAAGGTGGAATCCAACACAAGAACAAATAGGAATATTGGAGATGTTATACAGAGGTGGAATGAGAACACCAAATGCACAACAAATAGAACAGATCACAGTTCAACTTAGCAAGTATGGTAAAATTGAAGGGAAAAATGTGTTCTATTGGTTCCAAAACCACAAAGCACGCGAGAGACAAAAGCAGAAACGTAACAGTCTTGGCCTTCCTCATAGTCCTCGAACTCCCACCACCACACTTGTGTCTGTGTCCCCCACCTTTAGTACTATTACAACTTTGGACACCCCAAAAAGGGTATGTTCATATTCAAATAATATTCAACTCAGCCTATATATTTAATTATCTTGCAAAAAAAAAATGCAAGGCGACACGCGGTTGAAATTGTGGTTCTGAAGTGTCGTTGCAGATACCTTATTAAATGTTAAATGTGTATATTTAATTGATATGTTACATTTTTTTGGACAGGTGCAAGTAATGGAAAGAGATCAAGAAGATATCCCATTGAAGAAGAGTAGGAGTTGGCCATTTGAGTATTTGGAAGAGAAAGATTGGTCAATGTGCAAAGTAGAGGAACATAAAACTCTAGAGCTTTTCCCGTTACACCCAGAAGGCAGATGAAGGAGTTTGATATATCTATGAACATTTTAACAATTGGAATTTAATTTTTAGCTTTTTTCTTTCCAAAATGTGCTTTAATTTGCTTTAGTAATTTCTTCTTTCATTTACATTGGGAAAGAAGAAAGACAAAGATGTTGTCACTACTGTATCTTTGTACTCTTTCACGTAATGTTATTATTCCATGACTTTGGAGCCAAATTAACCAAACTTATTTGTCAACTTTTTTTCATTTGTTGATTTCAGCGTAGTAGGTGTGACTTTGGAAAATATAAATCCTTTTTTAGACGACATAAGCTTGTGAATCGAAAGCTTTTAGGTTAAAAGGTGAAGCTATACAGACACTGAAGTCCACGCACCTACTTCTACTAATCTTATCTTAATTAAGCATGTTATGTAACTATACTCTCATATTTTAGGTTTAAATTTGAATAAAGCATGTAATTGTCCTCGATCTAGCCGAAATCTTACATAATAATCACACCGGATACTCCACTCACACTATAGATCAGACTTTCATAAAGTAAGGCCAAATTCAGTTATGAAAGGGTACACGAGTTCATTTTTTTTTTCATCCTTGACATGCAAATAATTTAGGCCTATATTTCAGATTCACAGTGCTTTGGTAGGGCCAATGATTAACCCACCATGAGAATTGGGAGGGAAAGAAAGATCAACAATTTGAAAAATTCATAATTAAAGTCTATAGTCGCCTAAAGGCACACTATGAATTGGTTGTACTTTTAAATTATATAATAACAAATATGTGTGTACAAAACATAATAGAAGCTGTAAAAAAAAAAAATCATGTAGGTACAATTTATATAGTAAAATAGTGAATTCATAGACGCGCGAGTTTGAATATGTTATTTCCTACTTTTAGAAGTTAGTATTTGAGTTTTTTCTTTAGACTCTTTAGAACAAAAATAAATAAAGTAAAAAATAAACATATTTTTTTAGAGCTAACTTTTAGATTGGTGATTCTATGTTTTCATCAGATAACAATTCTATATTTTTTTATTTTTCAACCAATGTATTTAGTATACTTTTTAATGAAAATAAATAAATAAATTAGGGAAGGTATACCCCTATGTAAGGTTGGAGAAAACCACAAACTTCGTTGAAAATTTACAATAGAATTTATGCATACCATCTACAAAATCTTGGATTTAAAAATTTAGATTCATGACACTCATTTTTTTATGATAAGGAAAAAAACTATGAAACTAAATAATTTAACCATATCATATATATTTTTTAGAGTCTTTTTGAAGTCATTTTACAATATATAAAAGCAATATATAAATACCTGTAAACCGTACGAAGATTTATTTTGAGGTGAAAATTAATTATTTTGGTCATTGTGACTACTCGTAAGAAAAAAAATTAAGGTTAAGACTAAATTCTTCAACAAATGGCATTATAACATAATGCTTCAAAATAAATGACACTTAACATACTTGCATACTCAAGCACAGTAGTTCTAGCTTGATAAATTCAGTAGTAGATTAACAGTTTGAAACAAAATAATTTTAAGTTGATAAGATAAATACAACAAATTCTCAAGAACTTGCCAAATGGCAAGGGACTGAAGTACATTTATCACTTCGTATTTTTTGGAGGAAATTAAGCATGGATGAGTATGAAGTGCTTGAGAAAGAAAATGGGCGCAACTGGACTTGTTAAAAGTGGGATACATTTTTGACAACGCTTAACTCATGAGATATTTTTGGTCAAAGGGTATTAAAGAAATGTGTGAAAACTTGTATTTCATTATACAAATTCAACATGTTTACTTCATATTGAGACCATGTGCATGCTTCTCATGGATCTCCAAAAAACCACCTAAAGGATCATCAAAGAAACCATATTAGGGATCGACAAAGCAACTTTCACAAAGATTAACAAAGCATATTGGTGCATGAGATATAGATGGCATTAAGGCTAATGGAAATTTTAGTTTTCACGCATTTGGAAAGTTATTAGGTTGGGGTAAAGAATATTGGATAACTAGTGCAGAAGATGATATATCATGTGGTTCAACAAGGATGATGTGGGGGTGTGATACCCTAAAGAACCAATCCATGATCCATCCCACATGATTGATCATGATATATGGAATAGTGTTTTTTGAACGACCCTTTGTACACATCAACATGGTAGTTTGGAATGTCGTGTCTATGTTACATGCAGGAGGTATTGAACACAAGATTCCCTAAACAATATAACTTTTTGGCTTAATTGCAGTTTTAACCCCCTAACTTTCTCAAAGTTGCGATTTTGGCCCCCTAAGAAAAAAAATTACAAAACAACCCCCTAAATTTTGCAACTATAGCAGTTTTGGCCCCCAAGACTGATATTGACTCGGTCTACGCTGACGTGGCACCCTAAGTGAGGTGCCACATGTTATTTTTTTTATTTTTTTTTGCCTTGGGGGGCTAAAATTGCTACAATTGCAAAACTTAGGGTGTTGTTTTGTAGTATTTTTTCTTAGGGGGCCAAAATCGCAACTTTGGGAAAGTTAGGGGGCTAAAACTGCAATTAAGCCTAAATTTTTTTAACGCATTGCTATAAGAACCGCACGTGCGAGTTCGCCCGCATACGGCTCAAGTGGCTAAGGTTTGAAAACACTCGACCCGCAACCCCCTATCAGAGAAATCCTTGGAGGTTCGCGCATCCGGAGAGAGGAACGAATCCTTCGCGATTGGTAAGCGCTTCACTGTAGGCAAGCTTACTGCTAGCATATCGCCTAGAGCCAAGCTTCGACCGCGACTGCTTTTCACTTCTGAGCGCCTTTTTCCGTCACCCGAGATCCATGTCAGCACCGACAAAGATCTTTTGATTCCTAGCGGCCGGGCTGGCTTGGAAGCAAAGGTGAACGCAATGATCTTACTTCGAAGTAATCTCTGAAGTTTTCCCTTATCCGAACGGGTCTTGCTATAAAATAGGATTTCATATTGAGCACCAAATAAACGCTATTGGGATAGAATGGTTCCTACTAGCTCTCCCCCGTAAGAACCGCACGTGCAAGTTCCCCCACATACGGCTCAAGTGGCTATGGTTTGGACACGCTTGACCCGCAACCCCCTATCAGAGAAAGCCTTGGAGGTTCGCGCATCCGGAGAGAGGAACGAATCCTTCGCGCTTGGTAAGCGCTTCACTGTAGCCAAGCTTACTGGTAGCTTATCGCCTAGAGCCAAGCTTCGACCGCGACTGCTCGTCACTTCTGGGCACCTTTTTCCGTCACCCGAGATCCAAGTTTGCACCGGCAAAGATCTCTTGATTCCTAGCGGCCGGGCCGGCTTGGAAGCAAGTTACCTGTCGCCTATGTCACCCCCTTTCTTATTATTAGTAAGATAGGTTGCCCCTTTCCCCTTTCTCTAAGAAGAAGGTAAGCATCCCTCACTGCCGATCGCCTTCAACAGGGTGAACCATCACTTTTTGGATCGTCTTCTGCCCAATGTCAATGTGGTACCCTCCCGTTTTTGGTTCCTATTGGGTTTACCTTGTTTACAGTTCGATCCCATGGCAGCATGAAAAAAAGGCGATCTTGTGCTATACTCCGGTGATCTCTTTCCTACCGAGGCAAGCAAACCCCCATCGTGTCCTAGATCACGTTCTGTAAATCGAAAGGAGAAGCCAACTGATACATCAGCTCCTCTCATCCTGGCTTATCCACCTTAGTTTAGTAATGGGACTTATAACCAGGAGGTGTATTCCCTTCATAAAAAAAACCCCACTCGGCTTTTAGAAGCCAAAATTGGATTTGTATTGTTGGGGGTTTTCCCTTAATGAAACCAGCCAACGCTGTAGTTCGTCCTGGTTAGTACTGCCATCGATCTCGAGTTCATACCATACCAAGCGTAGCGCTTGCTCATAAAATGGACCCTGCGGCTGCCCCGGGTTTTCGAATTTATTTGCAACGAAGTCTACAATATCGTCGATAAGACGTTCCGCTCCCCCTCTAGCTGAAGGAAGGCTATGTATGGTTTCGCGGTCGGAGCTAGCTGCTCCACGGAACTAATGGAAGACGATGCCCACCCATTTTGGATAGGAGCGGCGGGTCTGCCGGGGCGGGAAGGCTGATTCTGCTCTTGGTTTACGCTTGCTTCTGGCCAGCATCAGCCTAGAAGGATACATCCAAAGAGGGATTATTTGATCGCTGGGTCGTGCTAATTCCATACGTATCAATAGCGAGAAGCATGTGCCCATCACTCCAGCAATGACACCGAAGATGAAATATAGAGTCCCTATATTCTTGTGGTTAGTGGAGAACAGCCATCGGACCGGATTTGTCATAAAATGGAGATTCTTTCGTTTCCTTCCTAATAAGAGAGGGGCCCCAACTTAGGGAGCGGGGCTTCCTTTTTGAAAAAGGGGGAGTGATAGGGGAAGGGAGAATGAAAAGAGGGGGTGGGGAAGGTCCGGAAAGCCCTGACTTTATTGATGGAAATTTTTTATCCCCTTTTCTTTCCTCCCCCCTGGTTCTGGTTCAGGAAAAGGTGAACGCAAGGAGCTTACTTCGAAGCAATCTCTGGAGTTTTCCCTTATCCGAACGGGTCTTGCAATAAAATAGGATTTCATATTAAGCTCCAAATAAACGCTATTGGGATAGGATGGTTCCTACTAGCTCTCCCCCATAAGAACCGCACGTGCGAGTTCGCCCGCATACGGCTCAAGTGGCTAAGGTTTGAAAACACTCGACCCGCAACCCCCTATCAGAGAAATCCTTGGAGGTTCGCGCATCCGGAGAGAGGAACGAATCCTTCGCGATTGGTAAGCGCTTCACTGTAGGCAAGCTTACTGCTAGCATATCGCCTAGAGCCAAGCTTCGACCGCGACTGCTTTTCACTTCTGAGCGCCTTTTTCCGTCACCCGAGATCCATGTCAGCACCGACAAAGATCTTTTGATTCCTAGCGGCCGGGCTGGCTTGGAAGCAAAGGTGAACGCAATGATCTTACTTCGAAGCAATATCTGGAGTTTTCCCTTATCCGAACGGGTCTTGCAATAAAATAGGATTTCATATTGAGCTCCAAATAAACGCTATTGGGATAGAATGGTTCCTACTAGCTCTCCCCCGTAAGAACCGCACGTGCCAGTTCCCTGGCATACGGCTCAAGTGGCTATGGTTTGGACACGCTCGACCCGCAACCCCCTATCAGAGAAAGCCTTGGAGGTTCGCGCATCCGGAGAGACGAACGAATTCTTCGCGCTTGGTAAGCGCTTCGCTGTAGCCAAGCTTACTGGTAGCTTATCGCCTAGAGCCAAGCTTCGGCCGCGACTGGTCGTCACTTCTGGGCACCTTTTTCCGTCACCCGAGATCCATGTCAGCGCTGACAAAGATCTCTTGATTCCTTGCGGTCGGGCTGGCTTGGAAGCAAGTTACATGTCGCCTATCTCACCCCCTTTCATATTATTACTATGATAGGTTGCCCCTTTCCCCTTTCTCTAAGAAGATGGTAAGCATCCCTCACTGCCGATCGCCATCAACAGGGTGAGCCTTCGCTTTTTGGATCGTCTTTTGCCCAATGTCAATGTGGTACCCTCCCGTTTTTGGTTCCCATTGGGTTTACCTTGTTTACAGTTCGAGCCCATGGCAGTAAGAAAAAAAGGCGATCTTGTGCTATACTCTGGTGATCTCTTTCCTATCGAGGCAAGCAAACCCCCATCGTGTCCCAAATCACATTCTGTAAATCGAAAGGGGAAGCCTACTCATACATCAGCTCCTCTCATTCTGGCTTTTCCACCTTAGTTTAGTAATGGGTCTTATAACCAAGAGGAGTATTCCCTTCATAAAAAATCCCCCCGGGCTTATTGAAGCCAAAAATGGATTTGTATTGTCGGGTTTTCCCTTAGTGAAACCAGCCAACGCTGAAGTTCGTCCTGGTTAGTACTGCCATCGATCTCGAGTTTATACCATACCAAGCGTAGCGATTGCTCATAAATTAGACCCTGCGGCTGCCCCGGGTTTTCCAATTTATTTGTAACGAAGTATAAAATATCGTCGATAAGACGTTTCCGCTCCCCCTCTGGCTGAAAGAGGGCTAAGTATGGTTTTGCGGCCGGAGCTGGCTGCTCCACGGAACTAATGGAAGCCGACGCCGACCCATTTTGGATAGGAACGGCGGGTCTACCGGGGTGGGAAGGCTGATGCTGCTCTTGGTTTACGCACGCTTCTGGCCAGCATCAGCCCCCAAAGGATACAAGCAAAGATGGATTATTTGATCGCCGGGTCGTGCTAATTCCATACGAATCAATACTGAGAAGCAGGTGGCCATCACTCCAGCAATGGCACCGAAGATGAAATATAGAGTCCCTATATCCTTGTGGTTAGTGGAGAACAGCCATCGGCCGGATTTGTCATAAAATGGAGATTCTTTCGTTTCCTTGCTAATCAGAGAGGGGCCTCTGCTTAGGGAGCGGGGCTTCCTTCTTGAAAAAGGGGGAGTGACAGGGGAAGGGAGAATGAAAAGAGGGGGTGGGAAAGGACCAGAAAGCCCTCACTTTATTGATGGAAATTGTTTATCCCCTTTTCTTTCCTCCCCCCCCCCCCCCGGGGTTCTGGTTCAGGAAAAGTTGAACGCAAGGATCTTACTTCGAAGCAATCTATGGAGTTTTCCCTTATCCAAACGGGTCTTGCAATAAAATAGGCTTTCGAATTGAGCTCCAAATAAACGCTATTGGGATAGGATGGTTCCTACTACCTCTCCCCCCTATGAACCGCACGTGCAAGTTCCCCGGCATACGGCTGAATTGGCTTAGGTTTGAAGACGCTCGACCCGCAACCCCTATCAGAGAAAGCCTTGCAGGTTCGCGCATCCGGAGAGAGGAACCAATCCTTCGCGCTTGGTAAGCGCTTCGCTGTAGCCAAGCTTACTGCTAGCCTATCGCCTAGAGCCAAGCTACGACCGCAACTGCTCGTCACTTCTGGGCTCCTTTTTCCGTCACCCGAGATCCAAGTCAGCACCGACAAAGATCTCTTGATTCCTAGCAGTCGGGCCGGCTTGGAAGCAAGTTACCTATCGCCTATCTCACCCCCTTTCTTATTATTATTAAGATAGGTTGCCCCTTTCCCCTTTCTCTAAGAAGAAGGTAAGCATCCCTCACTGCCGATCGCTTTCAACAGGGTGAGCCTTCGCTTTTTGGATCGTGTTTTGCCCAATGTCAATGTGGTACCCTCCCGTTTTTGGTTCCCATTGAGTTTACCTTGTTTACAGTTCGAGCCCATGGCAGTAAGGAAAAAAGGCGATCTTGTGCTATACCACGGTGATCTCTTTCCTACCGAGGCAAGCAAACCTCCATCGTGTCCCACATCACATTCTGTAAATCGAAAGGGGAAGCCTACTCATACATCAGCTCCTCTCATCCTGGCTTTTCCACCTTAGTTTAGTAATAGGTCTTATAACCTTGAGGAGTATTCCCTTCGTAAAAAATCCCCCCTGGCTTATAGAAGCCAAAAACAAATTTGTATTGTCGGGGGTTTTCCGTTAGTGAAACCAGCCAACGCTGAAGTTCGTCTTGGTTAGTACTGCCAACGATCTCGAGTTCATACCATACCAAGCGTAGCGCTTACTCATAAATTGGAACCTGCGGCTGCTCCGGGTCTTCCAATTTATTTGCAACGAAGTCTACAATATCGTCGATAAGACGTTACCGCTCCCCCTCTGGATGAAAGAGGGCTATGTATGGTTTTGCGGCCAGAGCTGGCTGCTCCACGGAACGAATGGAAGCAGACGCCGACCCATTTTGGATAGGAGCGGCGGGTCTACCTGGGTGGGAAGGATGATGCTGCTCTTGGTTTACGCATGCTTTTGGCCAGCATCAGCTCTAGAAGGATACATCCAAAGAGGGATTATTTGATCGTCGGGTCGTGCTACTTCCATACGAATCAATACTGAGAAGCACGTGCCCATCACTCCAGCAATGGCACCGAAGATGAAATATAGAGTCCCTATA
>Ga0228710_1001827_pt1 | contig 32730 bp, 14 predicted proteins | sample MedpolnodulmetaG_FD_177995 | JGI IMG/M metagenome (GOLD analysis project Ga0228710, IMG submission 177995) | Root nodule microbial communities from Medicago polymorpha collected in Santa Monica, California, United States - pink nodules | ecosystem: Host-associated > Plants > Roots > Nodule... | reverse complement strand
TATATATAAACAATTTAAATTATGCATATCAATTATTTTCTTAATTGTTAACCGAATGTATTTCTAAAATGAGATGTATTATTTGAACAACCATTTGTGGGATAACTTATGGAATAAATAGATATTGACACAAAAACAAAAATAATAAAGAGAGAAAGTAAAAGATGAGTGTTATTTGAAAAACCATTTGGTTGACAACTTATGGTACAATCATATTTTACAAAGAAAAAGTAGTATTTGCACAAAACCAAAGCAATAGAGAGATAAAGTAAAAAATAATATGAGTATGAAAGATAAAGTTATCACAAAATGAATGTTAAAATATCATTTCTCCAAGTAAAAATATAATGTGAGTATTAGAGATAAAATTGTCACAAAAATTGTCATCAAAATTATCGTAGAAATTAGTAAAATACTCTTGCTCTCTTACCTTCAAGCTGCAGACACCTCACAGGTACTTCCTGTTTTTGGGTAAAAAAGGTAAAAAGTTAGATTCCATAAACCACATAAAATGTTACTGCTGTGCTGGCAATTCCAATTTTAGAGTCATCAACAAAATCTTCACTTCAAATGATTAACGGGCCTACATCATGTGACTAATTATTGATACCAGTTGTAGTTAACTTAATCTTGATAAACAGTGTTTCAAAAAAAAATCTTAATATACAGTATTTTGTTGTTTAAGCTTTCCTTATTAGTATATTTTATTTAAATCATCTTATTTCCGTTTTGTCAGGTATTATAAGCCAATATTTTTTTCTCTTAACTATTTTGCAATATTCTGACATTCTTATATTACAAAGAAATAAATAAAAAGTATATAGATCTTTATTAATTTGTAATATATTAAGGAATCTGTTAAGGCAAAACAAAAACTTCTTTGCAGACTAATTTTAACAGATTAGAACTGTTTTTTAATGACAAATAAGGATTAGAACTTAGCCTTGTGAAAAATGACTAAACCATTTCTATGAATTGTAAAATCTGAATTGGTGCTTCTTTTCTTAGTGTTGAATATTCACAAAATCTAAGAAAACCCACCAAGTCAGAAGATTCTTTCAATGCTTCTGAACATGCAGAAGCATTAATCAAGATTCAAGAATATTCAGCAAAAAATGAAAGGAGCAATTGAATGAAGTAAAGAATATCAAGATTCAAGAGCAAAATGGACTTTGAGACAAAATTGATATCGTTAATCATTGATATAATTCATTGATATTCGGATGTACATAAAGGCTAGCTACCCATGAAAAAAAAAATTGTTACACTCTCCCATAATATCCAAGCCGGCCGTCAGCTATTTACACCCACCATGAATCAAAGGAAGAAGCTAAAGAAAGAAAAAAAAGACAAAAATTAGAAAGAACCAATCTTGTTCTATTGTCATGGAACCAAGCTTGGAACTTCTAAGTCTTAAAAAGATCTCAACTTAACTAACTACTAAGCATGTGTTTGGTTGAACGGTGGACACTTCTACCACGAGTTCAAAGCTCTCTCAATGCGAATTTTAGAAGTTACAATGTGTAGCTTCTGATCCACTGTGATTTTTCGCCGCGATTTTAGTGTTTACCAAACACATGTGTACTCTTAATTACTCATGCCAACATAGAAGCATGACCACACACCTTCTTATTATGTATAGCCTAGCCCTTTGCTCCTTAAGGACTCCTCCAAGTCCTCTACTAGATGATGATGATAGCCTTCTTTTAGAGCCTCCAATGGCACCCATCTTCATATTTTAGAGTCAACTAATGTTCAAACTCTTAGGAAATGAAAAGAGGTTGTTTTGTTTCTTTTCTTATGAGTAGTTGAGTTGTGTATGAAAAACTTGATTTTAGAATTGTGGTGTGTGATGGGTTCTTATAGAACTTGAAGTAATGGTCCCAACCCAAGTTGGTCTTAGTAAAGAGGCACCGATGGGGTATGAAAGGGCGTGCAATGCCTCCAAAACCACCAGACAAACATCAAATGGACCCCACCTTACCATTTGGAATCCATACCATACCCAAATAAACGGGGATTCATACAAAAAAACAAACCAAACCAATTCAACAATGCTATTGTCACACTCTATCATCCTAATCCTAATGCTATGCATAGGCACTACCCACCACTAGCATAATAAATGGGTCCGTGGTAATGGTAGCATTTTTTTTTGCTACTTCTAAATTCATAAGATGCCCTTAAATTGTGCATGATGGATGAGTTTTTGGTTGTCCGTGAGGACAAAAGTCTTTTCTCTTTTTTGCTATAATGCTTCTTATTTTGTTGTTTTTCTCTATATTTCGTTGGATCCACATAATGAGGGACATGACTAATGGATAGGGGTTTGGTTATGTTGAATCCTACGCAAGATTTCATAACTACAACATTTGAATGGTTTTAGACATTAATGGTGTAGTCTAACTTAATATTATTATCTTGACTCTATAGAAAAAGGTATGCATAATTTGGGCCCAGTTATCAGCATCAAGGTTTTCATTTCATGGTAAAAATTGATCAAAAATTGTTTTGTGCGCTCCGTGGATTTCTCTTAATCTGTAAAATAAATCGATAAGGAGTTATACTCCGATAAAAAAACACTCAACTGTCGTAACTTCCAATAGATTTTGAGGGATCCAAGAGACGAATAGAGCAATTCTCAAATTAATTGTGCTTGTTCAGCCGTATAAAATTCATAAATTATTGCGAGTCTTGGTGCTCCTCTCAGTCAAGGAACAAAATTTAGTGTACTTAACCTTAATCATGGATCTAAATTTTCTTCAAAATCACGCATTCAATAAAGTCACAATTTTATTTTTTTTTGTAGTGTAAAGTCACACAATTTAGACTAACAGTATTCATGATTCAAAACATAATTGAACGATTTGCAATTTATAATTCTGTTAATTCAAATACAATTATATAAAGTACCAAATCAAGATATAAATCGCCTAATTTAAATTTGAAGGTCCAAATTTCTTGTAATTGTGTCAAATGCACAATCCTTGATCCCAATACCTTATTAGGATGAAAACTTGAATTTCATTAGATTGAGGCACCAAAATAAATAAGTAAAAAAATCACTAGTTATATGATTTAAAAATTTCATCAAATTTATGTCCTATCTTCTTTGATTTAAAATTACATACACTATTTGAATTATTTGGGGTGTCTTTGGAACTATTAGCTGTAAGATTTTGTTAAGATTAATTAGTTCAAAGCCTCTAGGCAAAAGCTGCATAATGGATATCCAAAACAAACCGAATATAAGAATACGTTACAGGATTCTGACAGCTTTGGAACAGACTGCAAGAATATGGAAGCAGTATATTTGTGCATGGGCTAAGACTTTGAATCACAATATTCTCAAACACATTATCATAGGCCAAAATTTTCTGCCCCTTCACATTGTCTTTTGTTATATCCAAAAATACTATAAGGAAAAAAATAGATAAATAGTACTGCTAGTTAGAATCTCTTGCCCCAAAAGTTCTATAAAAATAAGGTAAAGTGGCTTTTGCATCAGCCAGAAAGCATATTGCTAATGTAATGAATCAAAAGTGAGAATTTATTCATTTTTTAAAATTTCTTCTGCAAGATCATAGAGACCTAAGAAAAGTAGGCAAGGACGTAAGTTTCAAGCTTTTGACTTGAGATTCCATATGAAGGGACATGAGACTTAATATTAAATATAAAAGTGATAAAAACACAGTTAACTAGTTAAATGATTAATTAAATTAATCATGAATTGCACGAGTTGATCATCCACTTGATTTACCTCATGCAACCTTTTCTTCCAACGGCTTGTTCTAATGACAATCTTATTGTTTTTTATTCTTTCTTGTCTACAGTTTTTTTCCAATCTTTTTCATTAGATCTATGAAACACCGGCATATATATATATATATGAACGTCGAACACCACAGTGACATTGATACATCGACAACGGTCATAATGCGAGAAACTTAATTAATTGAGTGTAATCATATTTGTCGGTATTGGACATTGACACATGTCAGACACCGAACACACTTTTGATTAGAGATGTCGGTGCTAGAGAACATTTGACACTGAATTATTCTTCCTGTCATTTTGCAAATTTCCTTTGCTTAATGGCAGATTTCTATGTAGAAAAAGTCTATGTAATTGTAGTAAAGTATGAGTGACATGACCCTAATTTTTTCCCAATTTTATAGCTTCAATGAAGTTCATTCTTTTTTGAGTTAAGCATGTAACTTTTTCTGTCTTATATTATTCTGACATGTAGTTAATTTAAGCAATTGTCTCTACACAACATTAGTAGTAAAATTCAAGGGAGAATCACTTAATTAACTTATGCATTTGAGCTATCGGTGGACTTGTTTATAATTGAAAGAGTGAGACAAAATGAAAGTGTGGGGAGTAAAAACATTAGAGACAGAGCTGGTAACAATAACATTAATGTCTGAAATGCTCTATAATCAAAGTGGTCCAAGGTTTGGTAGTATATTTTGAAAGTCATAAAAAATTGGTCGGTTGTAGTAAACAAGTAAGTCAGAGTTGCACGTGAAGTTTTCGTGATTCACAACACCATTGCCTGCGGTATAATCTACCATATAAACAATTCATTCCATTAGTAGTTGCTAGCAATTCTATTTTAGTTCCATTGATTTATTCACTATCCATTTTTTAAATTGTGACAACAGTGTATATTTCAACTAATGATCAATAACTTAGGTGTTTAAAAGATAGAGTGAAAGGTGTAGTTTGCACTTCTGCCATTTTATTGATATATGTAATGTTTTACTTAATCGACGAGACCTTCAAATCATAATTCAACTAAACGGATTCAACTACAGTTGAACCGAATGACTAACAAGATAGAGTCAACCGACAAACTGACCGGTTCCTAGTTCAAATGGTTAACCCGGTTGATCCGGTCCTAATTTAAGAACATTGGTTATATGTACTAGTGGCCTTTGAGCCACAGCTGCATCTCCACTCCGTTTTTTTTTTTTTAGAATGACAAAATGTTAGTATGTTAATGTTATGTCGTGTGTGGGGATATAACACTCAATCTCGCTGTCATTCCGCTCTTTAACTCTTTCACCCACCCAACTAGCCAACCGTATATCCTCTGCATCTCCATTCCTTTTCTTGATGCTTGTTTCTTCAGGAACAAACTCAGCAAATATTCCTTCACTCTCATTCCAAATGCTCGTACTTAAAAGCATTAGAAATATTCAAATATCCAACATTTGTGAAGAATTTTAGCAGTTTTGGCACAGCAGATAACAAATGTGAATGTAATTTTATGAACAGGAAGTTTCTTCTATTGAATGCAACAATTCACACTGTAGCTTGCTAGTTAAGTAATGAAATGAATTCAGCTTCCCTTATGTACGAACACAGTACTAGCATTTCAAATATTTATTGGTAGCTGAAAATTTACTACTACTTAGACAGCATGGTTCATAGCTGGTTATGAAGCATTGACAGCTCTAGTTACTGTTGTTAACAATTGCCTAAGGTCCCCACAGGGTACTACATAACAATACATATGCAACTTTGGAATTCCACCCACAGCTAATTCGTGCGGATTCTTATAAACATAAATAACTTATTTGTTAAGTCATTTTCTAATGACAGATACACAATTTCACACCTCTTTTTTCTACCATTTTTTTCCACATCCAAACAATATTGTACAGGATTTTTACTTGTTTATCAAGAAAAATATGACATTTTTAAACATAATTATTCTTATTATTTAATAGAAATTCTGTTATCATTCAAACAAAAAGTAGAGAGGTAGAATATTAATACATTTAATGTGGTGGAAAATTTGAACAGGAAAAATTAGTATTATGAAAACTTTCTATATGGTACTAAACAGATAAGACCATAAGAATGGAAGTGACCATTGACAACAATTTCATGTTGGTCATTTATGAATAATTATTGCCTCAAATCTAGTAGTTAGCATGAGTAACCTTAACCATTCAGAAAAATATAAATTAGGTAATCTAATCAACACTTGGCCACAAATAATTTGTCTGCATTGCACCCTCATGGTCATGAAATTACTCAAAACTTCTGAAGATCCGGAGTAGAATCTTATTTCTCATGTTAAGTGGTCATCCTTTGAAAAATGTCTATAGTAGTTACAATGTCTTTCACTCAATCAAATGAAATACAAAAATCAAAGTAAGAAGTTGCAATGTCTTTTCGTGCTCTAAAGGGATCACAGCTGTCAAAAAAAATAATAAACAAAAAAGAGTGTCATACTAAGATAATGTCATGTTATTGTCAAGATTTCGATCATTCAACACACCCTCTCATAACATATCTTTCATAAAGGAGATTTACACGTGCGGTCAAAAGATTCCAGTTACATCTCCATCAGACTCAAGGCTTTTTCTTATCTTTTCAACACATTAAACAGTATTTTCTCTATTATCAAAATTCTTACGTATATTGCAGTCATTTAACAGTATTCTCTATCAAGGTAATTTAATTTTAATGCAGACAAAATTCTCACGTATATTGTAATCCTTTACAATCTTCAATTTGCTCTGAGGACCCATATGTTCACCAAAAGGTTGTTTTAAGTTACTGAGGTGCTCCTTTGTTAGACAATAACCCCGGTTAAAAAGTAAACAAATACGAAAAAACAGTAACAAATAAACAAGAGATTTGATCACAGAGTTCGGTCAATTATACCAACCGCAGAGCGGAAAATCATGATCACCGTTGCCGGGGATCGAACCCGGGTCACCCGCGTGACAGGCGGGAATACTTACCACTATACTACAACGACCTTATTCAGATTCTTATTCAAGATCATTATATTGAATCTTATTTTATTGACAAATTCAAAAATTAACATACATGGTTTAAATATATTAACAAATTATTTTGGCCAAGAGTTTTATATCATGTCTTCTTGTCATTGAGATGACCTATTCTTTTATTTATGCAATATATTAAGAAATTAATTTTTGTAAGGAGAATGAAAGCTAGTAATTATTATTTGATACTAACCATCTTAAGAAAGATTATACCAGAACAAAAGATATTCAATCTGTTGAGACTATAAACATTATCAGCAACAAAAGACAACATCATTGTATTAGAAAGGAATATTTTTTGTATTGATTAACAAAAGAAGTTATATATATTCTAGTGAACCGTGGCTAGTTATGAGAAATGTTGAACCTGGGTCATAGGCATAGGACTGAAGAAAGTGCAGTTACAACTTGCAAATGGCACAGCTTATGCAGATGGAGTTTGTACGCTCATGATATACTGCTCTGGTACATCATCATGTCTGAAAAGGAAGGATCACACACTAGTTAATTATCTATGGACTACATTTGGATGCTGTGTCAGGTATCTAATAAAGTTAGGGGTTCCATGAATATATAAGACACATTATTGGTATGTACCTTTGGTTTATTAAAACACTATGTGAATAGACATTCAAATTGTGAATTTGGAAGATCTATTTTCCAAATCGTGAATCGAGTTTGGAAGATACATGATCGATCAATAAAAATATGACATCTTTATGTAAAATAAAGTGAAATATTGTTATACCATATAGCAATCTCAAAAATAATTAAAAATTCAAGTCATAAATATAAAAGTGATTGACTGTACAAAGTCGACAAGAAAAAAGTGGCTTTCTGTACAATGTTTAGGTTGTGATTCAATAGGACCAATAAAGATTAAAGATGAGATTCATGTCACACAAAGATTCGTATCAATTGGATTCGATTTTGTATCGAATTGAGATACAATTCCAATGTATCGTACGATATTGATATAGAAATACCAAAAAAAATCCCGGCAAAGACATATATGTTATTATTGTTTTATTGGAAATTATAGGAAATGCGTGATTATATGTATAGTTAGGAATGAGAACCTGAAAAACTCTTATATTCCTTCTCTCAATTGATCAAGGGTGATAAGGTCATCTTCTATAACAAGTAATTTAATGAGTTTATTTGAACTACATGAATAGCCTATTGTGGTCAAATAAATTATATATGGTACTCTGCTTCATATTTTCTGAATGAACCCAATTATCTAACAGTATCCAATTGTGTGACAGTATCTTTCATTGTCACCTGCAAGAGCATAAAATTGTTAAACCAGTATCTGGCCATCATCCTGATCTAGGCTGCATATAATTGACAACATAGGAAACACTTCAGTTCAGCTTCTACTTAAAATTACTAAATAAATCAAACTGTTTCTTAATATTAAGTATGAACAAACCCCATACGAAAGGAACAATAGGATGACAAATATCTGTAGCTAGTTCTGCATGACTAGTTCTTCATCTATAGTTTTTAACAAGTCCTTCACTGATGTCTTTTCACTGTTCTATACTTAGTAAGGAACTAAGGATAGCAATAAATAGAGTGTGATAGGTGTAACAAAGAGAGAAATAGAAGGAGGGAAAACGAGAAAAGAAAAGATAGAAAATGGATTTTGTGATGTAATAATTGAAAAGATAGAAATTTGGGCGGTCTAATCTTGACTGAACGCTCCACAATGCTCGACTGTGTCAAAAGTGGACCCGGATTATCTACTGTAAAGAAATCCGGCAGTAGTTAGAGCACTCGAGGCCGTTTGATCCAAACAGAATGGTTCAGATTAAAAGCTGAGCAAATAAATTAAAAACATTGTATACCACTGATAAAAATCGGATGACTGAGATCTTCATGCAATCACTATTAGACTGCAGAGAATTCATTTCCATCAAAAGTGGGATTCCCCCACTACAGGGAATGTCGATCCCTTGAATATGTTATGTTTGCAACTATACACATTATATGTGCAAATCTAAACAAAGTATATCTTAATATCCTCTTTAGTGAAAACACAACATAAATATAAATAAATAATTTGAAGTGAGTTGGCTATACCTTTGGATCCAGAAAGAAACTAGTCAGGAGAAAAAACAGTTCAAGCTAAAACACGCATAAGATATGCTGCAGCACCAAGGATAGGTTCCATTAAGTTAATCAAAGTAATTCAAAAAAAAAAAAAAACAATTAACATAAAAGTTCATTGAGAGAAAATAAAATTACGCTGAGCCTTGGTGCAGAATAACACAGTTGAGTGAAGTATTCTAGTTTTATCAAGAATGCCCCGTTTTAAACTGAAATTAGTTCATCCAACATTGCCTTCACTAATGTTGATTTCATTATTCTATACTCTTAGTAAGGATAGCAAATTAAAAAACACTTTCTCTCAACATGACTAATAATTTCTTCATGTTAATGAACGCTTTTTTTCCTGCTTCGCAAATGTTGTATTGATCACCCTAACCATATATGTGCCTATATTACTACAATAAGGAAAAATCTGATGTAAAAGAGAGGTAATTAGAGTTAAAATGTGTGATTGAAACTTGAGCCGTTTAATCTTGACTGCATCAAAAGTGGACCTGGATTCCCTACAGTCTAGGAATCAGGTTCTGTAGTAGGTGCATTCGAGACCATTTGATTAAAATGTGACAGTTAAGAACTTAAATTGCAAATAAATAAAGTCAGATGACTGAGATCCTCCTGTGATCACTATTTAACTGCGAGGAATCCATTTCCATGTGCAAATTAGACATAAACATTTGAATGTTTGTGAATTAATGGAAACAACTTATGACATCTGAATAAGCTATTTTCATAAGCTCTCCAAAACAGCTTATGAAAACAATGTATAACCTATGTGAAATTAGTTTGATTTTATTTTATCCTTTGTTATAGAAATAGCTTATGCATAAACATTTATATCATAAGCGGTTAATTAGACTTTTTGTTCAAACAAGACCATTAAAAATCAAGCAATGAGTAGAACCAGAATAGATAATGTACACGAAAAAGAAAAATAAACAAGTAGAAACGGAATAGATTGTGCAATGTACCTTATCTTTATCCTGAGTGAAGATCGATTCTACCCAAAAAAATCTTTGGAAAATCATGACTGCATAAAAATTGAAGCAGATCGTAGGGGAAAGAACCCAAAGCCACAACACTTGTACCGTAACAGCATCTTCTAAAAAAACAAAACAAAAACTTAATGAATAAAAAATCTCGCCGTTGCCGGGGATCGAACCCGGGTCACCCGCGTGACAGGCGGGAATACTTACCACTATACTACAACGACCTTGTTGTTTGCATTCTTATTCCATATTTTCATATTGGGTACTAGTTCAATAAATTGTAGGAATGTTCAAAAATGAATCTATTCAACATAAAAACGGTAAACTGATCCAACCTAAACCGAAACTACAATGAAACTTAATTAGACTAATACTCATAGAAACTTAATTGAAACTTTTATAAAATGACATATTTTTTCTTTTGTTAAGTTTCTTCTTCCTTTTTATTTAAAAAATGTTTGTGCGTGCGACCTGAACTTTTATAGAATTATAAAATCTTAGTCTTTTATATTTCTTACAAAATACGATTATTTTTTGTGCAGGGTTTTAATTTGGTCTATGTAGTTGTGAACAATGTTGGATGAAAATAAAATTGTAATGTTGGATAAAAATTAAAACATTGTTTGAAACATTACTAAAAATATGTTGTGTTTGAGCTTTTTAACTTTTATTTTAATCTTCGAAAAAAATATTGTCTAAAAAAACACACCAATCGATCCAACCCAAATTGCATTGATTTGGAATTTATTTTAAAAGTCAATCGAACCAAATCAAACCGCATATTTTTTTTATCTTTTGCAGTTTTGATAAATTTTAGCCTTAAAACCGAGTCAAACCGCGCCGTAAACATTCCTGGTGAATACAAGTTAATTAAATGGAAGAAAATCACCGTTCTTTTCTTTTCTTCCTGTTTTGAGACAATAATTTCGTTTTTTAGTAGATAATTTAATATGAAAATAATTTCAATATTTCATGAGAAGTTTAGTTTACAATCTCTAAATAGAGGATCAACAAATGTTATCTTTAATGATATTTTATTAATATATTTTGTAGTCTAAAGCTTTATACAATAGTTTGAGCCTTACGTATCTGATTTTTTATACAATTAAATTACATCCATATATGTTTATCATTATTTTACGTAGTGGAGAACGAAGCTTTTATGGAGATGAATATTAGAAATTATGCAAACCAACTTCTTGCCTTCATGATAATAACAACTTCGTGAGTTGAAGCCTAACTTTGCATAAAACCTATACTGTAATTGAGCCAACAAGGAGGTATTCTTCGATAGTCACAAGATCAAATCAATAATGTTTGGACACACACACATAAAAAGATGCTCCTTAAATATTCAATCATTTATTTTATCAATTTCTTCTTTACTATTAAAAAATATCTCTTTATGTGTCTGTGACCAAACACATTTTCTTTGGTCATGCGACCATATTAGAATTTCTCGCCAACAAGAGCGAAATGAGCGATGTTAATAATGGCACTACTGAACAGATGTTATAGAAAGAGAATAAACCTTTTTTACACAAACCTTTTACCCACATTGATCTCACATAGGCCACAGGAAGAGTGTCTCGCGTCGACCTTTGCCTCTCGCCATTGAAAAACCCTTTTTTCAGAAACCCTCTTCACAACCGTGTTTTCCATTCTCACTGTCAGAAGAGCTTAATGTAACCTCTGTCTCTCTCACCGTAGTATTGTCACTCAAGTTTCACTAGTCACTTAGTGCTCATGTTCATGTCATCATCATCCTAGGGTAATTTTGTTTGTCTTCATACAATGTCATATTCATATTTCCTTTATTTTTATCAATGTTTTATAGATTTTGAAAAAAATTGTAAAAAAATATTTATTAAAAAAAAAAAGATATTGAGTTCTTTGCTATAGTTTAGGTGGAATAAAGAAGGTACAGTGATGATTTGGTGAGAAAAGTTGATTGTTTTTGTGTTAGTGTTTTGGATTATGGTATTGTGTTTGTGTTTTGGATTGTTTTTGCGTTAGTGTTTTGGATTGTCGTAAAAGTAATAGTTACAAATCACCATATATATCAAACAAATCTCTAGGTGTAGCGTTGAGCGCAACATTCCAACCATCACAATCTTCTACATAATATATTTGTTTAACTTGAGTTGCATAATTTGGAATTGTTAGTTAGCAACAAGTTTATTAAAATTGCTTATTAAAACGTAGAGATAAAAATAGGAAGCACCTTGTAAAGAAAAAAACAGGAAACATCAAAAGTAAACGGTAGTAGTTTTTTACACAATGGTACTGATCAAGAATTTCTCATAGTAACATGTATTATTTTATTTTACTTTTTGAAACATTAGTAAGATACATTCTTAATTTGTACATATTCAATATATTTGGTTAGTAAATGGTGTGAGCAGGTTAGGTATAGACTAACTACTCTAGTTCTTAAGGGAGTCTCTCAAATCATTGAAGGTGGAGAAAAGTTAGTGTTGTTGGCCGTTCAGAATTGGGAATTGTTAATGGGTTCAATTTCAATGTTGATGTTTGTTTATGAAAATTGATTATTGGTATCCTATTTACTGAACATTTAATTCTTCTTCAATAGACTTGGGATGAGCGAGTTTTGCAAAAAGTACTTATGAGGATGAGTTTCTTCCTGTTTTAAGATGGAGTATATTTTATTAAGGTGATGAACTGAATTAGGGGAAATTAATTAATGTGTTTTTATATTGAAAAGCTAATCTAGCTAGAATTGTGTCACTGTGTAAATGAATTGTGAAAATGTGGAAGATTAACATACAAGCATGCCTTGAAATCAACTTATGTAGATTATTTAGGATTGTTAGTTTTACAATTAAGGTTTTTAATTTGGGGTTATTTATGGTTATTCTGATATTTTGGTATAGCATAGATCATCTTATTCAGACTTTAGATAAGGAATATGTATTAGGTTGTTTAGCTTTATTGAAATGTCAACTTAGAAGATAAATGATAGAACATGATCCTCTAAAGACTCTTAGCAGATTATGTGTGTTAGATTCTAGATAACTTAAGGGTTTCATAAATTTTGTCATTGTGATACTCAAGTTATTTTTTTTTAGAACATTTCAAAGTTATGACCCACTATTATTATCTTCAATTTTGCTATTTATGTCTTAATGTTTCTTCTGATAACATGATATCTGGGAAAATTTGTAAATTTGATTGCCTCTGTCTTGGTTGCAGTTGCACTTTCATCCAATTCATGCAGTTGTGCAGCTCCGACCATCTTCTGGTGGCTTGAGGAAGAATGTTGATCCGATAAAGAAGCAGGTATTGTGTTTGTTACAACCAACAACAAAAGACTGCACTACTATAAGCTGCAGGAATTGTAATTTTTACAGGATGACACCAATGTCTTGATAATCTTGGAATGTTTTTCTGTACACTTTTTACAAAAACAATATAACTAAGTCTTATTCGCAACCACTATCATGGATCAAACGACATCATATATCATCAATGTTATTTTTTACTTAGAACTTGTTTGTGTTTATATCAAATTTGAGTGGATGTGCATTCAACTATAACCATATCTAGTAGGTTCATTTAGGAAATTTCGCTTTCTTTGAATCAACATCATAAAATCATTGGATCATTTGTTGTGTGTGACTAGATTTCTAGCTACTATATGGTGATTATCTTAGAATTTCTCTTTTTTATAACAATTTTTATTTTTTTGACTGACTTTTGCCTTTGTTAGATACGAAGCAGTTAAAGAAGTCATTGTTATTTATGGTGATTAGAATCATTTATGTGTGCATTTGAATGTTATTTATGTTTAGATTTCTCCTTTGCAATCTGGTTTATCTCTTATAATAATAACATGATCACTACGGTTGTCGCCACTGACGTATAACATGAGTAAACTCTTACAACCACCATATCAATGTGTTTGATGATGTAGATCAACATGATTGAGTGTCAAGGAAATTTCATGCAATGTGATCTCTAAATCACACGTATTTCTAACTAGTTCAACTAAGATCTTTAGTGAGATGAAACTGAAGTTTACAAATTCAATATTTGTACAAACGATACATAAATGATTATAACAATAATAACCTCACAATCATTATTTATGTAGATAGCCATAAAATAAAGTTTGTATCGATACAAAACAGAATATAGAATAAAAGAGAATAGAAACTCTCACTGATTCTTACATCCTTAGTGAGAACAACCATATGAAATATCTTACGTGTCAAATGTTTGATTTATGAGTCAAATTCTGTAAAATTCATATCTACATGTTCTATCCTTCAACAACAATAATTTATATGGGAATAATTATTTTTTATATGAAAGACAGTGAACTTTATAAAATTTGTTGTTGAAGCATTGTACGACTAACTTACGTCAGTATATAACTTGAGTGGTCTTTCTATACATTTTGCTATATTCAACCAAGTGACATTAATACTTACAATCATTTTTTGAATTAGGATGTCCACCATATATTGACATTCAAAAGGATCAAAATCTAACATACTTACTGATTTAAGGATCAGAATTTAACATACTTATTGATTTCCAAATTGTCATATTTATGACGTATGAGTTTAAGCTCCTTTGTTTAAATTGCTCATGTCTCTTTGATTGAAGAAAAATCTAGTCCCACCACCAATATAATGGGTTACTTTGTTTTGAATAAGGTTGAGAGGTGCTTCTTATCCACCAACAAAGAGGTATAAAATAAGATATTTGTGTTATTGAAGGTATCTCGTTGATTTAATTTTACAATAGATATCTTCCAAATAACACAATCGGTTTGTGTATCTTTGTCAATGGAGAGAAAATACTCTAATGACTTTACCCTTAAAATTAAGTACTCATCGTATTGTCACAACTAATTTGTTTCTTCAATTAAGTAACCATAATTTTATATTCTTGAACTCGTTAGCCATCATATTCTATTACATGCAATTTAAGATGCTTTATTAAACTAATTAATTTACTCCCAATACCAATTAATACAACTATGATAGTGAAGTCCTTGTTAAGAGATTTTAAGGTTTCAAGTGCATTGACTAATTTATTATGCTGAATTTAAATAAAAGATCAAAACTATGAAAGAAAACTACTTGCCATGGTGTAGTAAAATGTACTAGAAAATTGCTACTAAACTTTTAAAACTATATTTTGTTACGGAAATTTTTTAATAACTTTTATGGATAAATTGAAATTGATGTAAGAGACAAATCTTGTTAAAGAATACAATCTCCAACAAAAAAAAAATCTATAAAGCTAAGCAAAATCAAATCGATAAATTTATACTATTAAAATTTTAAAAGCTTGGTGTAAAGTAATAAATTTTAAACAATAAGTAATCGATGAGAAATAATGTATCTATACTTTCATAAAATACACCAAGTTATAACATAGTTTGGCTCAGACTTCTACATCATTATCTCTTTTTTATGTTTTCTCCTACCAACAACATAACATAGGAAATAAAACAATTGATATAAACACTTCAAATTATAAAACAACACAAAGAAAAGCAACAAATACCAACTCTGATCCAACTAGTTTTATTACGAGTATTTACTATATGCAAAATGAACGAGGAAAAGATACCGACTATGACATCAAATATGTTGTTCAAGAAGAGCTTGTGGCAAGTTTCATTTACTTATTATTATAATATATAATTGACATATTTATAATATTATTCCATTTTTTGTTAACTTTTTTTCTACATGTGGTTGAAAATGTTTATGATAAGTTTCATTTAAGCTTTTATCTAACTTTATTCTTGCCTCTTATTATTATGTTTTAAAGTTGGGTGTCACTCTAACCTTAAAACTTCTGCATTATCGAAGGCACATGCTGAGTAATCCAACTCATAAAGCGAGCAACAACACAACACTATCAAATTCCTAATAAATGAGAAATGAATGATGAGTCAATAATTAGTGTTTTTAATATTATATTTGAGTCCGTTTTTTTTATATTTGATTTCGTTTTATTTAATATTGTATCCTTTTTAGAACTATTTTACTTCAATTGCAAGTTATTTAATTTCAGGAACAAATAATTGAAAGATTTAGTCTTGGAGCAGAAGAAAGAGGATTTGGAGCTGATTTGGCTGAAAATACGAAGATTGAAGACAAAAAATATGTTTCCCCCAAGTCCGAAGCTTGGCACGGCCCGTGCCACCAGCTACACGGCCGTGCCAATCCCAGGACCTTCTTCTGCTGCTTCTGCTTCAAGGACAAACTACCTATTAGTTTATTTCTGACCTAAAAGCTCGTGGTTTCTTGTGGAACATTCTGGTGATGTATTTCTTAGGGCTTAATTCATTGTAAACTATAAATAGAGTAGCTAGCTATCACAACAATTCATCTTTTTTTCTTGGAATTCAATAGTGACAATTGTCTTCCTTAATAAAAGTTTTTTTTCTTCTTGTTATTTTATGTTTTTCTTCTTCTCTTCTATGTCTACAATGAACATGAGTGAGTATACTCTTCTTGTCTTGGGATTGTTGGATAAGTCTAATGACGTAATCCTAATCAAACCAAGCCTTGAACCCTAATTTTATATAAATCTACTTTCTAATCTAATTTCATTGTTTATATAATGAATTAACAATTATCAAACTCATAAAGCGACATTGGAGGGTTAGTAATTGTTAATTCATCATCACAAATACCAATTCATAAAGCGACAACAAAGTTTTGATATTGGAACAAGTGAAATTAGACAAGGATTGTGAAACATGAGAATAGTCTAGCAAACCTTGAGACACATAAAGTTTCATTCTTCAAGGATTCTAATAGCAATCAACCATGAGAATAGGCGTGGTTGCTAGAGAAACACACTCAATAATTTCGAGAGAAACTTTGATACGCTTAAGAGAAACTTGTCTTTAGAAAGTAGGTCCAATATAAAGTTTAGGTTTAGGGTTTGTTTGTGAAGGGTTTGTCATCAAGATGAACCAATAATCCCAAGGCGCTTTTTATTATTATTATTTTCTTCCATTAAAAATCAAACCTTTTCAACTGAAATCTCTTTCTAATCATCAAATAAAGTTAATCAAATTTAACAACTCCCTGTTGAAATGATACTCTCGTTTTACTACTTCAGTAGAACCGTGCACTTGCGATTTTACTCATCAATGAACCATAGTCATAAAGATAAAATGGACCTAACAAATATATAAAGCAAATATATGAAAGGTTTACCTTAACACAGTCATAAATCACTTCTTCCACACCAGGAGCAACAATTCCAAAACCTGAACCATTAACAGCAGCAGACTGTTCAACAATGCTCCACATTGTGAGCAAGAAATATCAAACTAAGATTATTAATTCTCATATGTAAAACCAACAAAAAACTGCACAATACCTGCTGGTTCTGATCGGACTCTCCATTTGAAAAAACAAACTGACCATTTTCTAAGATTTTCACACCAGGAGCAACAATTTCAAACACATGACCATTAATAGCAACAGGCTGTTCAACAATGCTCCACATTGTGAGCAAGAATTATCAAATTAAGATTATTAATTGTAATATGTAAAACCAACAAAAAACTGCACAATATCACACAATACATGCTGGTTCTGATCAGCTTCTCCATTTGCAACAACAATCTGACCATCATTGTTAGCAACCTCTGCTCCCACAACCTGTCCATTATTCACCCCATTTCCAACACCACCATTGTTACCACCCTTAAAATTGTTTTTCAGCCTGGTGTGAATCTTGATCTACAGTGCTAACAGTATTCTCAGTCTCCTCATCAGAGTGCTATAAAAACATTTGAAGGAAAATTAAAAATATATCAAACAGTGGGAGTTTCCAATACTGCAGTTTTGTAAATTAGAAATATTTTGATTCACCTGCCTATTATTTTGATTCTGATTAACCATATTATGGAATTAAGCAACATTCTGTTGATGAAGAATCTGCTGTTGTTGCAAATTTTGTTGTTGAATGGCCAAGTTCTGGTAAGCTTGGTTAACCTGATGCTGAAAAGTCATCAGCTGTTGGATAGCTTGGAGCTGCTGAATAAGCTGATTCCTTTGAACTTGAAACTGACCCCGCTGCACCACAAAGAGGTTATATGCAACGTGAAGTTGTGTTAGATCCTCCTGAAGTTGTTGTTGGTCTTGATGAAGTTGAGCTTGATCCTCCTGAAATTGTTGTTGTTCTTCATGAATTTGAATTTGTGCTTCCTCAAGCTGGTCTAATCTTTCCTGTAATTGATTTTCGTCTACTTGGAGCTGATTCTGTGCTTGCTGCAGCTGGGCTTGAGCTTGCTGAAGTTGAGTTTGGTTATGTTGAAGAAGATTACGTGCTTGCTGAAGTTCATTTCGGTCTTGTTGCAGTTGAATTTATCCTTGATGAAGGTTGGCGAGGCCTTCATTTAGCTGTTGAGAATGAGTATTCATTTTTTCCTGTAAGGATGAACAACTAATCAGATTATACAACTACTAGGTTATAAAAACAACTAGTTATAAAACTAATTGAACATTGAACAATTAATCAGATTATAAAACTACTAAACAACTAGATTATAAAACTACTAAGCAACTAGATTATAAAACCAATTGAACATTAACACTACAAGAAAAATGGTTTTTAGCACCGACATATGTCGCTGTGCAAAATACAAAGTTGTTGTGAAATGTACTTTTTTCAGCGAAAAAATGTCGTTGCATGTCGTTGGTATAAGTGTTGTTGCAAAATGTTTTGTAACGACATTTGATGTCGCTGCCATAACTAATATTTTTACAACAACAATTCTTGTTGCCCTATTTGACATGTCACAATGGCTACAGTCGCTAAAATAGAGTACTTTTGTCAACAACGAAAGTCGTTGTAATAAATTGATTTTTATCAACGTTTGATATAAATTATATTTCTCAATAGATTATGTCATTTATTAAAATTAGTTATATGTTTTCAAAATTTTAATTCTAAACTAGTAGCAATCATTTATATAATTTAAATTACAAAAAAAATTAAAGAATAGATGTCAACATGAGAAAATGTCATTATTTAAACATCTCCTTTACATAAAAGTAATAAATTATAAATGGTCGTTTCTCATACAAATAAATCTGGATATTGTAAACAACAACAAAAAATTGTATCTTCCTTGAAAGAAAAAAAAGTTAATTAAGTTTTTAGTCTCTATAAAATAAAATCAAATTTTTAGTCTTTGTGAAATTTTCCTTAAGCATTTTAGGGACCAAAAATGTTGATGGAAATTTTTGACAGAGACTAAAAATGCCGATGGAAAAATTTTATAGGGACTAAAAATGTTGATGGAAAATTTTATAGGGACTAAAAAGTGTGATTTTATTTTGTAAGGACTAAAAACAAAATTCCAAATATTTACAGAGATGATTTACTTAATTATCCCAAAAAAAAAATTGTCTTGACAGCAACATTTCTTCGTTGTAACTTGACTTTGGACATTTTTTTAAGAAATAGATGAAAAATCCTTATTTGACCTGCAATTTAATACAGTAGAGAATTAGTAGTTTCATATGTATTTTTCTATGTCATTAATAAACGAAAGAACAACTAAAATGAATGAAGGCCAGTTAACTTGTAATATGAGAAGTAAAAAATTAAATAACTAAGTAATAATGCTTGTAAGACATTATGTACCTGTCCATGTGTAAGCAACTCTAAAGAATAGAATTTATTATAAATACGAACTTAATGAGTTTCTTTTATGTACCAAGTTGTTGTTTTTCTTGAAGACTCGAGTGGCAACCCCAATAGAGTACTGAAATACAATAAAATAAAAATGGATGAGTAAACCACATCTAGATGAAACAATAAATTATGAATCTGAAATGTTCTAAACTTTGTTTATTGTTTAGTAAAATAATTTTATTTGACACTTTGGTGGAATTATTCATTTCAACTCTGTTAAAATGGCTTTAAGGAATTCATTTCAATTCAACTGCAACCACATGAAAAATTGAATAAAGTAAAATTAAGATGATAAAAAAGACAAAATCTAAGTAAAATTCAAATCCAGGTTACACCAACAATACAAGTTTGTAAGAAGAAAAAGATTTAAACAAATTAGAATCTCAATTGAATGTGAAAGTACTAGAAGAATAAGAACTGAAGCATGAAAAGAAATGTACCGGTGAAACTATGTTGTGGGTGCGAGAAGAATGAAAATTGAAGCAAAAGGAAAAAAAAAATCCCATCTTCATTCTGTTAAACCTAAAGATAATTGTTAATTGTTGTTTAGGAGTTGCTATTAATCTTCATTTCCACCAATGGAGATAGTGCGGGACAGTTACTTAAGAAAAGGTGAACATGAATCTAATTTTTTTGTTGCGCTAAGAAAAACACTTACTGCCCAGTCATCATTACTCCATTTTTTAAAGGGATTACTCCAATTTTTTTTAAGGGATTACTCCAAATCTTTTAGGAGTTAACTGTTATTATCATTATCATCATCATCATTATTATTATTATTATTATTATTATTATTATTATTATTATTATTATTATTATTATTATTATTATTATTATTATTTTTTTTTTATCACACCAAAACAAATTACGTATAAGGTAAATTAAGCTTTTTATTTCACTACTTTTATGAAATAAAGTTATTTAATTTTCACACATTAAAAAAATTACAGCGACAAGTTATGTTGGCACACATATATTTCCCAGCGACCTAACAATATTGCTCCTAAAAGCTTGTATAATTCTCATCACATGTTATGTTGCTGCCAAAACATTGTATTATTCCCAACAAAAAATTATTTGCTGCCAAAACTACATGATATTTCCAACAATAAATTATGTTGCAGCCAAAAAGTTATATTATTTGCAACGATAATTATGTCGCTGCCAAAACTACATGATCTCAAAAGAGAGTGAATCTAGGTCAAACATAATTCATCTAGTTCAAATTCAGAATAAGTGAATCTAAAATAAGTTAAGATCGTAGATAAGAAAATTAATGTTGCTCAAATTCAAATTCAGAATAAATATATCATTGAATCACGATCTCAAAAGAATGAATGTACGTTAAACATTGAACATAATAACTAGGTTAAGATCGTAAATAAGAAAATTAAAGTCCAAATTCAAATCCAGAATAAATGTATCATCAAAGCATTAGAATCAATAACCGAACGAGAATTGTGAGAGAAAACAATGAACTCACGTGTGAGAGTATGAGGAATGAACGAGGAACACATTTGATGAATGAGGGAGGAACACGTTTGATGAATGAGCGATGAACACCAGAAGCGGAAATGTATGAGCGATTCCGATTCCGCGTAGAAGCTTCTTGAGGAAGTGAAGTGGGAAACGAATGAAGAGAAATGCGGGAAATGATGTTTATATAGGCTATAATTTGTTGGGCCTTTGTTTTTGTTTGGGCTTGTGGATGTGTCATGTTGTTCATCATAGCCGTAAATATCATTATTATGTAAATGAAGAAAATAAACAAATTGGTTTTCATTCCACCTTAAAATAAAATAAAAAAATGTTTTCATTCATAAACAAATTGGTTTTCATTCTACCTTAAAATAAAATAAAACATAATGGTGGAAAAGATTCTTAAATAGATGACATCAAAGTTTGGTTACATATTGTGTTTGATAGAGGGATCCCATAGTGTTAAAGTCTTGAACATGTGTGTGTGTATATATATATATATATATATATATATATATATATATAGATCTAGGCGACTCGTTAAAAAATACTATAGTTCTAGTTGACATAAAAAATAAAATTAATTTTCCAATAGAAATATCTCAAATGTACCATCCTAAACAACGTTTTTGTTTTTTGGGTTAAATATGTTTTTGATCCCTACAAAATTGGAAACTTCTAAGTTTAGTCCTTACGTAATTTTAATAGCATTTTTAGTCTCTATAAAAAATGAGTTCTTATACATACACCACCCATGTACACACTCCCACCTTGCATTTTTTGGTGACTCATCAAACCCAAAAAATAAATAAAAATAAAATAAAAACAGATAACCCCTCTCTCTCCTCCAACCACCTCTCACTTCCCGCCCGTGTCTTTTTTCTCCGGCCACTCCACCACCACCCTTTGCCTTGTCTTTGCCGACCTTTATCCGAAATTTCTTCTTCAACATACGAAATTTGCGACAAGGAAGAGGAACAAAAGTCATAGAGGTAAGAGGATAGAGGGTGATTTTTTGATTTTTCTTTATTTATTTATTTTATTATTATTTTGACTTTTCAGTAAAAAAAAATCTTGCCAGCTAAGGGGTGTAGAACGGTTTGATGCCAGCTAGGGATGTCCATGAAACATAATTGATAAAAAATATTTACATATAATTTTAGTCCATGCTAAAACAAAGTTTGTTTAATTATCCTTAAACTCTTAAATCTTTGAACAAATTTTTTTTTACACAAGTTTAGAATATTGTGAATGGTTCATTTAAAAAAATTTAGAATTTTTTAACATGAAATGAATTAAATATGAATTTTTTAAAACGAAAAAAGTTCAAGACAAAAGTAACAAAAATTTGGACGTATAAATCAAATTTTGAGATGATTTTTTGCGGAGGAACTTTTAGTAATGTTCTTAACACGTTTGTAAAAAATTGCTCAAAAACTTAAGAGGTTAAGCATATTTAAACAAATTTGAATTTAGTAGGGATTAAAATTAAGTGGCTAAATTTTTTATAGAGACTAAAAAACCTATTAAAATTAAGTAAGAACTAAACTTAAAAAGTCCCAATTTTATAGGGACTAAAAACATATTTAACCCTTGTTTTTTGACAAGATTTTTTTTCTTTTTAAGAAAAGAAAGTATGGGCTCTTTTTGGATTGATGGAACATAACGGAGCGGAGTGAAAAGGAACACAAATAAAGCGGAATATAATAGAATGAAATAGACAGTCCACTCCATTGTTTGGATATTTTATGATGGAGTGGAATAAATTTGACGTTCCATTGTTTGGATTGTTGACAGAATGGAATGAATTATAACCTTCTATTCCAATTTTACTCTTCTGTAAAAATACCATTATATAAAATTAAAGCATAAATCTTCCATTAAAATGATACGATGAAATGGAAAAAGCAAATGAAAAATGATTATTAATAATAGGTGTTAAAAAGTGCAGCAAGTTATTCTCATCGAAACAAAAATGACGCTAGTTAATAATAAATCACTATAAGAACTGTTTGTGTTTTTATGAAGATGAATTTTATAATCATGAACCAAGGCAGAGCATGTATGGTAGGAAAACATAACTGGAAGTGAAGACTCAAGGGAACATACATAATTAATGTAGAGAAGGTAGGAATATATTTGTAATTTGAAAAATAATTGAATCGAGGATTCTAACTCATTCCACTTAAATTGGAGGGTAAGCAAAATGAGAGTAAGTGATGGAATATGATGGAATACATGCCATTGAGTTTCATTCCATCCCACTCTTGTAATTATAATCCAAACAATAAAATTTTAATTTATTCCACTCCATCCCATTTCATCACATACATACCATCAATCTAAACATAGCCTAAGAGTAGGTGTTGCATGCTGGTGAGTTGGCTAACATAAGTAGTGGGCACCATGTCATCCAAATACACACGTTTAACAACAATTTTAAAATGCAACTACTTCCCCACTATAAGTAGATCTCCCCTAGGAGCTCAAAACTTTTCCGATTTCAAAACAGCCTTCAATTTATATCATAATTAACTTTCTTTTTTTGAAGTCATAGAATAATTTTTATACATTTAAAAAAGAATAATGCACATTCTAGTTTGATTTTTACTATAATTTAGATGAGATGAGTTGATGCAAGAATATTCCTTCTTTCATATCATGGTTGATTAAGTGAAGTATGCAATGCAATTTTTCACAATGGTTTGATTTCTACTTGGATAATGGATGATCATCCCTTTGCAAATCAAATTTCCCACACTTTGGCAAGAATCGGCACCTTTTTTCGTGTGTGGACATACTCATGCCCTATATAATGTTATAGTCTTCAATGTTTCATTTTAGCTATAACTTAAGTTTTGTCATATTCCATTCAAGTGGAGTGGTTAGCAGTAGTTGCAACTTACCGTTCTAATAAATGTTTATATGATTAATTAAATTATTTAATTACTAAAATTAATAGAAGAAAGTCAAGCATAATCTAGAGAGATCATACTTACTTTTCGATATTATGTAGACAGAATGTCTTTAGCACAATAGCAAATGAAATCACCGATTTGGTAAAAGATTACACTCTTAGTAATTTTTTAGGTTGTTAATAAATCAGTTCAAAACAAAAGGGTAGTTTAATAAATGGTACCAACTGTTTTATTTTTGGCTTAATAACAGTTTTATCCCCCTAACTTTTTTAAAGTTGCAATTTTGGCTCTCTAAGAAGAAAAAAAATTACAAAATCGTCCCCTAAGTTTTGCATTTGTGGCAATTTTGACCCCAATGTCAATTTTGACTTGGTTTACGCTGATGTGGCACCCTAAATGAGGTGCCATGTGTTATTTTTTTACCAAAAATTGGCCTTATGGGACCAAAACTGCTACAGTTGCAAAACTTAAGGGACGGTTGTAGTTTTTTTTTAGGGGTCAAAATCGTAATTTCGTAAAAGTTAGGGGACGAAAACTGCTATTAAGACTTTATTTTTATGGCAATTGTTAAATACTGTTCTGTGTTTAAGACAGACTTTGCACTATGTAGTAACTAGCATGAGCTAAGTTTGCAGGTATAGACAGTTGAGTAATAACGGCCATTTAAACCGAAACTTTATTAATTTCATTCATTCATTCACTTGCTACCAATATATTAACTAAATGTTTATTGATTGAAGTTGTTGTTTCAAAGTAGTGAAACTGAAAGATGAAAAAGAGTTTTCTTCTTTAGTAGAAAAAGAAAATGTTTGTTTGACTTGACTTAAAAAAGAATCATAGAGGCATGAATTCAACAAAATTCTCCCGCTAATCTCGCCTCTTCATACAATACACACACATTTCCCACCTTTATGTCCTAAACCTCTCATTCTCACTTTTTTCTTCAACTAACACACAACACAATGATTCAACTACCCCATTTCTTCTTCTCTTTCTTATTCATCATGATCACCACCACCACCATCTCCACCTCCACTCCAACCCCATCTTTTCTCTTTGGTAACTACTCCACTAACTACTTTTATATGTTTGATATCAAAACGAGTTTGTCGAAATATACATAAATGTGAGTCATACCATTTTGCAAAAGAAACAAATGAACTTTTGCAAAATGAACTCATAGTAATTTCGACAAACTTATCAAACAAGCACTTAATTTTTTCCAATTACTATTAACTATTTCCATTCAAAATATTTTCAGGTAACTTTTCCTCATACCACATTAACTGTGGCACTTCAACAAACACAACCGATCCCTTCAACACAACATGGCTCTCCGACCGTTACTTCACCGGCGGCGCCACCACCACCGTCTCGGAGCCACTCCGTTTCAACCTCCCCTCAGAAAAAACCCTCCGCTTCTTCCCCTCCTCCTCCTCCGGCAAAAAAAACTGCTACTCATTCCCCTCACTTCCCTCTTCTCGCTACCTCCTCCGCACCTTCACCGTCTACGACAACTACGACGCCAAGTCTCGTCCTCCTTCCTTCGATGTCGCACTCTCCTCCACCATCATTTTCAACTGGCGCTCTCCCTGGCCTGAATCCACCGCACGCGACGGCGCTTATGCTGATCTTTTCGCTTTTCTTCACACTCCCTCCGCCGCTGATCTTTGCTTCTACGGCTTTGCTACTGATGCTCCGATCATCTCATCAATCGAACTCATTCCTGTACATTCCGCTTCGTATGATTCTAACTCCACCGGTGAAAACTTCATTCTCGTTAACTACGGCAGAATTTCATGCGGCTCCGGTGATCATTGGGGCGCCGGCTTCACCAACGATACTGATAAATTCGGCCGGTCATGGCAGCCGGATGAAGCATTCCGAACCGAACCGAAAGAAATAGTCAGAGTTTTATCAACGGAGAACATCGTGAATGGTACTGAAAAAGAGCCGAATTATTTTCCGATGAAGCTTTACCAAACGGCCGTGACGACGGAGGAGGAGACGTTGGAGTACGAATTGAGTGTGGACGCGAAGATGGACTATATGGTGTGGCTGCATTTCGCGGAGATTGATTCGAGTGTGAAAAAAGAAGGAGAGAGAGTTTTTGACGTGTTTATCAATGGAAACAATGTAACAAGAGTTGATATTTACAAAGAAGTGGGAAGTTTTGCTGCTTTTACTTGGCATTATACTGTGAAAAATTTGAGTAGTAATGTTTTGGGGATTAAGCTTGTTGCTGTTTCTGGTGCTCCTTTGATTTGTGGTTTTGAGAATTATGCATTGCTGCTTAATGAACCTTCCACTCACCCTCTTCAAGGTTTTTCCTCTTACAAGTATTTTCTTTCTTTCTCAGATTGAAGGTTTGTCTAGTGTCTGACACGTGTGGGTGTCTGATTGACATGTACATAACACGAACGAATGTGGTTATATTCAATCACTTTGAGTTTTTAAATTACTATAAGTGTTTATGTATCAGTGTTAGTGTCAGGGTCGTATCTGGTTTTGTGACTTGTGTGTGCTTTATAGCTTATGGGGTCATTGTTTTGTAGTAAGTGCTATGAAGGCATTGAAGGAATCACTTCGAGTTCCAGGTAGAATGGGATGGAATGGTGATCCTTGTGCTCCTACAACTTGGGATGCTTGGGAGGGTGTTAGCTGCCGTATGAGTGACGACAAAACTGCTCTTCTTATTACTGAAATGTAATTCATTCTTTCCAGTTTTCTGCTATTTTACTCTTACTCTCAACTGTCAACCATTAATGCATAATTTGTACTAATTTGCACACTTCCTGCTTTCAGTCAAGAGTAAGGTTAGTGATAGAATAGGTTTGATTGGTAATTAAATCAACGGATGATGGGTTAATATTTATATCACACATGCTTGTTATCTTGTTTGGACCTATAACATTTTCCTTGCATGGTGAAATTTTGATAGACTGTTGCTAATGGATTCAATTCCTGCTTCACAAATGCTTATTATATACAGTGAAATTTAAGAAGGCTCAAGTTACCGACGGTTTCTTCTTCAGACAATAGTTCCTTGTCCTTATTTACTTTCCTCTCCCTGCAGAGGTTTAACTTTATATTTTGTTCCTATTTCCATTTCAGAAATCTTGGAAGTCAAGGCTTAAAAGGGGACATAAGTGACCAAATTAGTCTTTTGTCAGACTTGGTAACCCTGTAAGTTTGATCGGCTGCCCAATTTCTTTACATATGTAGTTCACAAAACACTGACTTGCATTAAGAATCACCATCTTGCAATAATCATAATCTGAAGTTTTTCATCTATTAATTAATGTATTTTTCCCTCGATTTAGAACCCTGAAAATCTTCTTTTAAAACGATCATCTATGGTACTTTCATTTCTGTGGCTACAATACTTATCTTCTGATATGGTAAATAGTATTATAGAATCCTAATGTACAGTAGCACCTCTCATGCATTTACTTGAGGAATGAACAGAACACTCCAGCCATTGCAAGGATTTCAATGTTTCATGCATCATGCTTAACCTTTTCTGAATTTATTTTCCCTTCATAACGTCATTAGAGTTCCTTAATATTCTAGTGTAAACCTCGATCTTGAATCTAGATTCATTATCTATAATCAAGTGATGCCCCCTAGTGCATATTGGCTCCAATTTTGCATTCCTTGTATGCCATCTGACTTCTGTTGTGTACAGCATGTATCTTTCTAGATTAATTTTGGTCATGTCCGTAGCGGTTTCAGTTATATAACTGTAACTTCTCTCTAATTTTACAGGAACTTGAGTTCTAATTCCCTGGGGGGGGAAATACCATCAGGACTGGGTCAGAAATCCCTGATACAAGTGTAAGATCAGATATTATCTATTAGAAATAGTTACTCCTAGACTTTTTTTAGATGTTATTCAAATACGTCAGTGTGTTAAAGAACTCAATTGAGTGGATTTTATAATTTAGTAATCAGTTTCCAATATTTTCACCCATTTAGAAGTCACACATTTTGTCATCCATCATCATATACTGAATATGGTATATATTCAGAGTCTATATGTTTTTTTTCATACATATCTTTACTAGGTTTAAAATGCCTGAATTTAAACTCCAAAGTCATTTACAATTTATAAAATGCATGTATCTCATCTATACTGAAAATAACCTTAAACCATGAAGTGTTGCTCAATAAATGGGCCTTAGTTTTACACACAATGTTGAGATCCACATAGAAGCACGTGTTCTGTTCGTAATACCAGAAGGAAAATTTAATTAAATTATTTTTTGATATTCTTTTTGTTTTTCTCTAATGTTTTTATAGGGATTTATCCAATAATCAGTTAACTGGCTCTATACCTGACAGTTTGGCATCTTCAGCTTTGCAGCTTGTGTAAGATTCACTGTATTGATTAATGTGATTTTCTTTTACATGCATAGTTAGTACCATGATAATTTGACAATAAAAATGTTCTCTAGTCCTCACTCGTTTCTTTTACTGTAATGCAGTTTTGAAATTTGATTTCAAATCATCTTTCCTAGTCATTTGGTTTTGTTAATTAAATTCCTAGGATCATATTGTTGCCAAAATATTTTTCCTGGATCTGGTGTTGTCTCTCTCCCACAACCTTATTTCTCTTCATATATTTATGATTGAAATGATATAAACACAACACCCGACCTTCAGTGCAGTCTCACCTGTGTCTCTTTTATACATGTTTATTTAAATTTGTTTTATAATGATTGTCTCTGCCAGGCTCTTGAATGGTAACCTATTGGAAGGACGAGTGCCAGAGCAACTTTATTCTGTTGGCGTGCATGGTGGAGCTATTGAGTACGTCAATTTTCCTATAATCTACATTTTTGGTGTATGACTACCCAAATTCTTCGAAGCTGAAGTAGATTATATTTACAAAATCTCTTACCTTTTTGAATTTCCATTAATCTATTTGAAGGAATAATAACTACTTCAGCCACAGTGGTTATGCTGCTTCCTTTATTTGTTTTACGAGAAACTATGCTTATAAAGTCGCTTAAATAGATTATAATTCATGACAAAACCTACCAGTTTTGCAAGACTAACTATAGTTGTTACCTAACATGCTACGGTTGTACTAGACGCAAAAGAAACTTTATGCTGCACATTATCGAATGAAGAAATAATCTCTTTTTTTGTGTTCAATTTGATTTGTTTTAATTCAGTCTCTCAAGCAACAAGGGTTTGTGCGGTGTACCATCTCTTCCATCATGTCCTATGTTTTGGGAGCATGGCGGATTATCGACTCGGGGTAAAATTGCAATAGTCTTTTCGTGTCTTTTTGTTTTCTGCGTGGTACTGCTGCTGGTATATATCTACATCAGAAAGAAAAGGAACGATTATGACTTTGGTCTACCCCATGAAATAATGGGTGAGTACAATTTGAATGAGATTCTGTTTTTTCTTTCTTTCATTTTGTTTTTACTATTCCTGGTAATGTGGTTTATATTTATTTCTACGGCTGACTATGCTGTTGCTTTATTTGTTTAACCGTCCAATAGCTGTTTTTTCATTACTAATTGTTTGTTTGGTATCATGGTGGATTTCAGAATCACGGTGAGCCACCATGATTTTGACAAACCTACAGTGATGTCAAACATGCATGCTGCAGCGTATAAATAGTTAAATACACCTGTGCTTTATACATATAGGATTTGGTTCTTGTGTTGTATTGATGTTTGTTTTTCGTGTACTGACAAAGGAACTGCCTTTGCATGAACATTGAAGACATCCTTCTTGAATCTGATTTTAATTGGGAATTTATGTGTATTATGCTAGTCTTCAATTCATATATCCATAATGTGCTCAAGGTGGCAAGATAACATTCTAGTGCATGCACCATATACCTTTATAGTGATTCATTATTTTGACAACATTTTAGTATACTAACAATCAACTTTAATGTCAAATCTCAAAGCGGGTTGGGGTCAACTAAGTAGTAATCATACTTTTATAGTGGTTTGCACATAGCTCCGGACATAATTCTTGTATTGTCCTTCATGTAAAAAGTTTATTTTGAGCCGTTTAAATTTCACCATATGCCTGGATATGTTTTAGTTTTGGAATAAAAAGTTGTATTTATGGACCTTGAATATTTGAAGCCTGTGCTAATCGTCAAGTTTTTATGGCTTCTTTTGCAGCTCTAGCTGCCAAGAGAAACAAATATCAGAGGCAGAAATCATTGATGATTCTTGAGCTGGAGAGTCAACACGCCAAAGGATTCCCTTCACCTTTTACTCCTCTATAGCATGTTTTAACGAAAATAGAAGATTGATTTCACAGTTTTCAGATAAATATACATCATATACTGCATAAAGAAAATAATTCAATGTATGTACGCCTGTGGCAACCATGCTCGACCTTGATGCAACGCAATGCTGCTTCATCACAATGAGGATTCTGCATCATAAGTGTTGTCACGCACTTTTGACAATCATTTCGGACCATTGTATAAGAGGCATGCCGTGGTAATATCACTAGCATTCTTTACCTTTGATGACTGTCTTTTAGGAACAACTCATCAATGCATACCATTTCAGCTGCAAGTTTAGAAGTTACATCAACTATGTTGATTCTTTACACTGTATACTGATTTATGTAATCAAAATAGGGAGCGAGTTCTATTGTACAATGTATTGTCGAAGCTTTTCGATTCATTTATACCCAAGTAAAGCATGATAAAGAAAATTGTGTATATTTGATCTGCAAACTTTTGATGAGTATGTGTTAATGTTATGCCATTTGTAAGTTCAGTCTGTTGCATTGTCTTGAGTTCTTGACCTTTGTAGTGAGAAGTAGCAAATGCTTTAAGCTATATGGTTTCATAGGTTGCGCCGTATTGCTGCAACTGTGTTACAAATTAGAGAGCTATTCCTGCCTTCATTACTTGTCTATTTATCGCACTAGTGTAGGATTAGAAGTGTGAGAAGTGTCTGACCAAGAACAGATGTCGACTCAGTCTTGTGACATGTCTAAGATGTAACCAACATGTATGCGGTTCATATTTTTTTTTTTATATATAAAATAAACACCATTAAGAAGTGTATGATACATGTTGATGTTCGAAATATGTCTGACATATCGATGCAACACTTTGAAGAGGTGTGCGCGCATTGTAGTTTGAAAAACAAAAATGTTTGAGATCCATACAAATGAGACAAATGTACCAGATTGCCCAAGTTTTTATTTATGCAAGAATGGTCGAGTTCATTGAGAAAAATTCACATCATCATTCGTCAATTTCTCTTTAAACACCTCAAATTTGTTCTCAACTAGGTTGTAACTCCCAATCAATTATTTTTTGTGTAAAATTTGATTGGGTCGTAACTTTCGACCAGCTATTTTCAGAAAAATGAGCAGTTTAGAGGTGCTTAAAAAGAAATTGTCTCATTATTCATGTAAGCGTTTGCTTTAAGCTATATTGGATATACATTCGAAGAAGTACACCATCGAAAATCATAAGACAATTGTTTTTCTGATTTTCAATACTTCCTAAAAACATAAGTAAAAAATTAAAATACTCCAGCGGTAGTTAACTACCGCTGACTTATAACTAAAAAACACGACGGCAGTTAACTGCCGCTGAATTTTTTGATCATTTACTTGTGTTACTAAGACACAGTGAATGTCAAAAAAGCAATCTTCAAATCATAAATATTACGCCCGGAATGATCATCAAGACAGAATTCAAAGAAGAGAAAATATACATTCAAATAGCTACTTCCGAAAGTGTGCAAAAGAAGATTCAAGTTAGCTAAAGAAGTTTCAAATATGACTAGACATGTGGCATGCATGCAATTGCATGTAGCTAGTAGCCTTATATTTTTCTATAAATTAGTGTGTTAATCCGTGTAATGCACGAGTGATAGACTACTATTTTTCAATCTCTAATTTATTTTATTTTATTTTGATTTATCAAAGAAAATCATTTATCTCATTTTTTTAAAAAATTGTTTGTGTTTTCATATGTTGCAAAGACAAATTTGTGTCCTATTTTTTTATGTTTATTAAGGATCAATATTTTCATTATCTTTTATATTTGTCTAAAATTTTTTTTGTCTTTTTTATATGTATCAATCACAAATACGTGTTCCTTGTTTGTTTATTTTTTCTTTCTAGATTTACCGATGGCAAATACTACTCCCATATTTTTTTATATATCCATGAATGATATTTTCATAGTGTTTTTTTTATCAGTGACAAATATTTGACCCAAATTTACATCAAGTCTTATTGTCGATTATATTCTTTTCCTCCTCTCCTCTCCGTCTCAAACTCTAACCGTCACATCTTTCTTCTTCTTCTTTTCAGACCAATATCCGAATTGTTTTTCCTCATGATAAATATTTGTCCCATATCGGATATAATCAGACCAATATCAGTGACAAAAACACAGGATAAATATTTGTCACTGATATTGTCGATTATATCCGAATTGTTTTTCCTTCTATCCTAATTGAATAAGTGATTTCACATCTTTTCTGTTTTCTTTCGTTTGTTTTTGTGATTTCGTCGTCTCTGAACGACTCTGTTTGTTTTGATTTTCCGTTTTTGTGCGGTGTGTTTTTGATTTCCCGTCTTAGTGTGGTGTTTATTTGATTCAGGTTGAAAGATTAGCTTTGAGCAAGTGCAGATCCGATCAATGACAATGACTTTGGCATCGTCAACGTTGCAGATCCGGAGACATGAGTATTT
>Ga0228710_1001823_pt1 | contig 32775 bp, 16 predicted proteins | sample MedpolnodulmetaG_FD_177995 | JGI IMG/M metagenome (GOLD analysis project Ga0228710, IMG submission 177995) | Root nodule microbial communities from Medicago polymorpha collected in Santa Monica, California, United States - pink nodules | ecosystem: Host-associated > Plants > Roots > Nodule... | reverse complement strand
CCCATATACGCACACAAAATCATATAAATATATAATACAAAAAAAAAATAACATAGAAATCATAAGTACATTGAACTTTATTAATAAATCAGTATCATCAAAGTACTCAAAATAAGTCATAAGTTATAAGTACTCAAAAGGAAGTGATGAAAGGAAAGAGATTGAAAACTAAACAGAGTAATGGTATGGAGATTGAAAATGAAACAGAGTAATGGTATTGAAGTGAAGGAAAGGAAAGATATTGGAAAGGAAAGAGATTGAAAACAGAGTTTAGGTGACGAAGAACGAGAGAGAAATTCGCCAGAAAAAATCCATGGCAGCCGTTCGTGTTTTTAGGGTTAAGTGAGGAAGAGAACAAATGAAATTTCTGGGTTTTATTATTTATAAAAACCGGGGTTTTTTGACCCGACCCGGTTCGGGTAGCCCAAACCAGTTTTGCCAAGCCCAGCTCGTTTTTTTTAACGTTCCTGCTTCAGGAACTTGTTCCTGGCAATAAACATGGGAAAAACGATTCAAAGCAAGCTCAAGGCACGTTTGCCTGTGGGGAGCACGTAGAAACAGACGATCCCACGTGCTTGGACTCGTTCCTGACTACCTTGGCTGTATTTGTGCTAGGTTCACTTGTGGGCTCAACCATTCTTCCGATTTACTTTCCCAACAAACTTAAACATCCCTTGTTAAACACTGAATATATATCCATCATGCCCAACTTGCATACAATACGGCCAAAGTTAGATCTGATTAATCATCTGGCACTAGCTGCTGAGTGGTTGAAATAAATAGTGTACAGATAACATAGATCTTATCTTTTATTAAGTGTTAGTTTTATGACAAGAGAGAAAAGAAATTTGTTAGGGACAATTAAGCAGTTAGTTAGTAAGAGGATGGTTTAGGTTGTTAGAGGGGTTATCATGCATGAATAAGAGAAATTTGGATGGTGTAAGTGAAAAGAGCATTCCTTTGTGCAGTGTAAACCTTTGGGAATTTCTGTTGTCCGTATTCTTTTAAAGTCTTCAATAATACATTTCTATTTTTTTTCCTTCATCTATCATTCTTTCTTTTTGTTATGTGTTCCTAACAACTTATATGATAAGTGTGCTATAGATTGTACTGCTTTCAGCCATAGCATTAGGTATCTACAGATTTCATGCATTGTATTGTTAGCAATGCAATACTTTTAATTTTTAACACTTCTCAGAATACCATTAATATTGCCAGTTTTAAATATTAGAGCTATGAGATTGACTTTCTTTTAATAGTATATGTTTGTATAAGTTAATCTTTGTTTACCTGCATGATAGTTCTGATTTAGTATTAGACTCTAGTGATATATATTTTAAAATCCAATCAATTAATTTCATTTGACTTAGTGGCTAGAGCAGACTGCAGAAATTGACAAACTCTGATTAAGCAATTTTAATTGCGAAATGATTGCTAGGATTTTTGACCAGTTACAATTTTTTCCTTCATTTTTTAAGAAAACCTTTAAATTTATTTTCTTTTTCAAGTTTAACCTTATAGCATACCAGGTCCACACTCTATTGATTTGCTATAGAAAATTACAGATGTTAACACCTTTTTGTCTACAATTTGGTAGTATTGGAGGTTCTTTTTTCGTGGTGTGCCTTATATTGCAAGAGTTATATAGTTGTTGGTTTCACATGTTGAACTTGAGAGTTAGCATTTGGGTTGGAGATTATAATTGTGTTTTCCTTTCAGTTTTGTTTGGTCTCATTAGTTTGGCACATCTTATGCTATAGTTAGTTATTTTTTTTTTTAAATACAAGTTTGTCATATCAAGAAAAATTACTTAATTTTAATTTTGAATATTTTAACTGAGTATTGTGCTTTTGTAATTTTATTCAGGTGATACTTCCGGTGAGTCTGATTCGTCTATGGACGCAAGTGAATCATCTATTGGTAGCAATGATTGATGTTTATTAGGTTCCTTTGGTAGCATTCCATGACAAGGATGTGGCGATTATGTGTTCACGGCCACATCTCAAAATTGATACCTGCACGAAATTATTAGAAATTTGTATGATCATTCACACTAGCAACCTTTCCATTGATTTTTGGCTGCACACTACACTTGAAACTACTTTCTGTCGTTGCATGTTAAATGCGTTTTTTCTTCTTCCTTTCTGTTATGGCCACTGGAGACAATTGATATCAAGAAAGACTCTAATATGATTTGTTGAGCTCTGGTGTTCAACCCTACCAAGTTGAAGAAAATTCTAATTGTTTAGTTGCTGGAGAAATAGAGCTTGCCAGCCTCTTAGTTAATCAATATCAACGATTATTGAAATTTGTTTATCATTTTTCTCAAAATGGTCCAGAATTTATCCGTCGGTACCATCTTACTCAGTTTTAAACTCTAACCAGGGTCCTGTCAATGTCAAGTATAAAGTGTAGGATACTGACTTTTTGGTACTCAAATCATTTTCAAGGTCACAAGAGTTCAAAAGCATTTTGAAATGAAAGTGAATCAAATTAATGTTCAACATAATTAAATCCTATAAAATCATCTAATCAAGGTTTTTAGTGCGGCTTATGATGCTAATCAATTTGAGAACCTAGCTAAAACACTTTGATACGGTATTCCTATGTTTCTTCAGGTTCATCCTTCATTTCTCCATGTTTAAAATTGTTTCATTTTAATTGTGATTGTTTCATAAAAAAGTTGGTTTTTTCTTTGATTTCTATGGTATGTTTTGATTTTGATTGTGTTTTTCTATCCTAAAATGGTTGTCATTCATATGTGCAAGACACATGAATCGGTCTTTTTGTGATGAAACACCATGTAAAGGAAAAAAAAGTTCCTGAATGCAAAAATTTTATGGACATTAGAACTACCACATCCTTAATATTTATGTGCAATACAAAAAAAGACATATTTGACATAATAATCTATTTATTCATTGGTATAGAGCCAAGTCCATCTAAAGTTGGACCAATGTTTGAGCTCGTTTAATCGTTTGTGTCCCAATCATCCAGAGATAACAGTCATTAGTCTTAGCCTGCTTGGGTCCGGAGTAGTAGTTGATGTTCCTTGCATTGTCTACGGGCTTCCGGTAGCTCGTCAGTGGCTTGGAGCGAGATCCTAAGGTGCCTCTTTTTTTTTGATCTTCGATCAATTGTTCTTGATCAATTCTTTCGAAAAGTGCACTTTGGTGGAGATTTAGTTTTTTTTTTTACTTTGGAGTTCCCTCTTTTTGGCGTTAAAGCTTTTGTCTTCGTTTTGTCTATGTGACTTTTAGTTGTTATCTTGATGCTCAGAGGGGGTTTTATCCTAGTCTTTGATCTTGCCTTGTATTTGACATTCTTATAGAATATCTCGTGCTTTGAGATGTTTTATGTTTAACTTAATAAAATTAATGTTTTCTTCTTGAAAAGAAAAAAAAACAGTACTAGTCAGCTCTCATGAAAGAGCAAAACATATAATGTGATGGATCATCAACATACATATTAGATGAAAGAGCAAAACGGATAATGTGATGGATCATCAACATATATACAAGAATTTGAAGGAAAGTATTTAGTGATTCTCATATTTGGGATTTACAGTTGTGAGATGAAATTTGTGATTTCAGATTTTATAATTTGAAATTATTTCATTGAGTTAAATGTATTTTTGATTAATAAAATATTAATTTATCGACTTGGATAATCCCTTTTTTCACATGTGTTTTTTTTTTGTCAAATCAACGTTTTTTTTATGATAGTTGTTCATGAGAAAATATGACATTCAGTGTTTTAAGGTGCCGAAAATGGATAGGCGTAAAAGTAGAGATGTTTGCAGTGTGGTTTGGTTTGATTTTGAGGCTAAAAGTTAACCGAAAGATTAAAAAAAATGCAGTTCGCTTTGATTTGGTTGACTTTTAAAATAAAAATTAAATGAAACCAATGTGGTTTAAGTTGGTTCATTTGGTGCGATTTGTTTTAGACAATACAATTTTTTGTTTCCATCATTAAAATCAATTTAAAAACTAAAATACAACTTGTTTTGACTAATGTTTTCAACAATGTTTTAAATTTTGTTCAACAACATAAATCAAATTAAAAACGTGGACAAAAAGTAATCATATTCTATACGAAATGGAAAAGAAAAATATTTTATCATTCTCTAAAAGTTCAAGTAACACTTAAATATATTTTTGAAATAAAAAGTAAGGAAAAACTTAACAAAAGAAAAAATATGTCATTCTATAAAAGTTCTTATTGAGTTTTCATGAGTATTGAACTATATGACATATGTTTAATTAGTGTTTTTCTTATTTTGAGGTGTTTTATTTTGATTCGATTGGTGAAATATGAACCGGAAACAAAATTGTGTAGTTGAGTAAAAAATGACCCAAATACATCCGATGCAAATACATTTTGTTGCGGTTTTGGTTTGAGTTTGCAATTTTTCTATTGAGTTGGTTCAGTTTTGAACACCTTTGAATAAAAGTGTAAAAAAAAATCAGTCCAATAAAATATTAATTTTTTTGTCGAGTAATCTAATAGGTAGAATTCACTCTTCAAAGTGAACAAATATGTGTCTAAAGTTCGATATTCAACTGCTAATGTATTCTATACGCCATATGAGCTATTCTTAAAATGAGATTAGATAGGTATTAAAAATGTAATTAAGGGCAAAATATTAATTTGAGAATCTTAAAATATTTGTACTTTCCCTCCATTAAAATCTGTCTCCCTCCTATTTTGTCTTTAACCAAACAAGACCCAAGTGTCCCAAAGTGAAGAACCCTAGCCCCAAAAACTTGGATCCATTCATTGTTCCTTATCACTGCATCTTCTTCGATCCAATCAGGTATTCATCCATCTTCTTTGCTTTGATTACGATTTAGCTGCTCTGCTTTACTTAATTATCTTTATACTAATTTTATTAAATTATCATCCGAATTGGGTTTCATTTGATTTTTATATTGCCGGTGTGAAATATTTTACACATGCATTCAATTGAGTCTGGTCGAGTCTCGAACACTTGATCTTGAATGACGTGAAATCTATACCCAACTAAATAGAAAGTGATTTTGTTTGGTTTAGATTAGACCCAAACTTGGAATAAAACCTAATTAAGTTAATTGGTTTGAATTGGATCTCTAGGTCTGTCATTTACGAAAACACCCTTGTTAATTATAGTTACTGGAATAATTGTAGATGATTGAAATGCAATAAATAAGGGATGTTAGTCGAAAAGAATAATAAATGATGTAACAGTATTATAAAAGGGACAAATAAAGACAGAAAATTCGAAAAGACGACACCTAATTTGAGACGGAGAGAGGAGCAAATTACTAATAACAATTAATAGTAAAAGTTGGGTCATAAGGCTAATGCCTTAGTTGCCTTGCTTGGTAAACAGATGAAAGTCCATCACTACGTCAACAAATGAAACCTTTTTGAATGTGAATCCATAACTTTCAGAGGAACTTTTCTCACTCTAAAAGAACTTTGGAAGTACATTTCCCATAAAGCATAGTTTATATACATTCCAAATGTGTATTTTCTGAAATTATGTTTGTAGGATTTTAGAAAGACGGGTGAGTGAAGTTTTTCTCTAGCTTTCCCTATTCCTTATCTGTAGTGAAAGAACTGAACTGTACTTCAATTGCTGATAACAATCTGATTATTTGCAGTGGTTCGTGGTCACATTCTCAGCTGAACTGTAGTGAAAGAACTGAACTGTACTTCAATGGCAGATAGGATAAGCACTTTACCAGATGCTGTTCTCTGTCACATTCTCTCTTTTCTCAAAACCAAACAAGCAGTTGCCACAAGCATTCTTTCAAACAGGTGGAAGCATCTTTGGCTATCAGTTCCTGTTCTGGACTTCAGACACACTCGACTGACGGACCAAGAAGCCAATTTTCGCTTTAACGACTTTGTCTACTCCATTTTGCTGTCGCGAGATGCCTCACTCCCAATTAAGAGTTTCCGCCTCTATGTTATGTACAATTTTATTCAACCTTTCAATCTACGCATTCCCAGTTTTGCCAAATGGATCAACTTTGTGCTACAATGTGGAGGACTTGAGTGCCTTGAACTACACGTAGGCATGACGGGTTGGCCTATATTGCCTATTACCATTTTCAGCTGCACAACCCTAGTGGTTCTCAAGCTTCGATTTTTCTACGTGGTAGACCATAGGTTTTCTTCCATTTTATCACTTCCCTCGCTCAAAACCCTCAATTTACAATCTATCACGCTCCCAAAACAGCAAGATTTTATGTTTCTTTTAGCTAATTGTCCAAATCTCGAGGATTTACTCATATCCGATCTAGACTTTGATTATGGGGAGGTCTCTTTAAACTCTGATTATGAGGAGGACTCACTAAGCTCTGATTATGAGGAGGACTCCTAAGCTGTAGCAAATGGAAAAGCTTTAGCTTAAGTAACTTGACGAAAGCAGAAGTTGATTCCTCTTATTTTCAATTTCCAATGAAAGCACTTCAAAATGTGCAGTCTCTGTCAATGTGCATTTTAACTGTTCAGGTTTGATTATTATATGAAAAACAAAAATGTCCTTGATCTATATTTCTTTATATTTATATAAAAAAAAAAAAATTTTTTTATTTATATATATATATATATATATATATATATATATATATATATATATATATATATATATATATATATATTTTTCTTTTTTTTGCTTTTGGGAGTTTAACCATGATTTGACAGTTTGTATTTCTTTATTTTAGGTGTATCGCTATAATGATGCTATTCCTACCTTTCATAATTTGACTCGCTTGGACCTTGACTCTCTCAATTATCGTTGGCATTTCTTAGTAGAAGTTCTCAAACACTGTCCTAAGCTTCAAGAGCTATACCTTGATCAGGTTTGTTAAAGATCATATCTGATTTATCTTTTCATAGCACAAGTTTATGTTTATTTTACTTTACATGCTTTATAAACAGGCTGGCTTGAACTCGGATGACCAAACATGGAGCAGAAAAGATGATAAAGAAAATTGGGTGGACCCAGATTTTGTTCTGCAATGCCTTTCATTACACCTTAGAGTTTTCCATCTATCCAGCTTCTTAGGCCTACAAGGTGAGCTTCAGCTAGCAAGGTATATTTTGAAGAATGCAAGAGTTTTACAAACCATGAAAATCTGTTACATTGGCCAACCTGAAATAGAAAGACTATTATCTTCATGTCCAAGGGCCTCTTCAACATGTCAACTTACATTTCAATATGTTCCATGTAAGTAGTTACTCTATGCTTTGCGTCATTTCATTAGCTTCTACCTTGCAGTTACTAGATTTGAAAGTTTGAATTAAAATTTTGATTGTCATGTATGTTTCCCGTGTGCACAAGTTTGAATTAGAAATTTGATTGTCATGTAAGTACTTTGACTTGATATCCACGTTGATCCATTTCATGAGTAATTATATGTTAAATTCTGATTTGATGCATAACCATAGGTAGAAAGGTGCAATTGTGAATTAGTCTCACATTTTAACCATGCACCTTCAGTATCTTTTTATATATTCATTGACAAAGATTAAACCAGTAGTGTATTCTCAATTCGTCCTCATTTATCTCTCGTTTGATGGTGTGTTAGTTGATAATGTGTTAATGTTTTGACTTTCATTTAAATGATCTTTTCGAAGACTTGGTTTATTTGACTTAAATGGGGTAGTTTGACCCATGTAGTTGACCTTGACTAATAGGGCAAGGCCTTTTGACGTTAGTGTTATGTTTCGACTTTATTTTCTTTTCAAGAAGCTTAATAGCCCACTCAAATTGGCACCGGGAAGAATTATGTTCTGACTTCTGATTGCATGTATTCGTGTCTTTACACAAATTTGACCAGAAATCAATTTCTTAAATGAAATAATATTGTATTTATTGTTAAAAAAAGGATTAATTTAAAATACTAACATTACAATGCATGAGCCTCAGTGTAAGGCTGATTGCAGTGGTTCACACAGAACTGCAATTAATGCTATGTAAGCATTTTGCAAGCAGTAGTCATAGCATTGTGGGAAAGTAGTGTTATCATCAATAGTTTGTATTTATGTAGACAAAGTTGTATGTGGACGAATTAATGGGAAGACAATTATGCTGTTATTTGTGCTAGGTTCACTTGTGGGCTCAACCATTCTTGCGATTTACTTTCCCAACAAATTTAAACATCCTTTGTTAAACACTGAATATATATCATTAATACTGTCAGATTTACAATATTAGTGCTATGAGATTGACTTTCTTTTGATAGTATATGTTTGTAATAGTTAATCTTTGTTTAACTGCATGATAGTTCTGATTTAGTATTAGACTCTTCACTCTAGTGATATAATATACAAATCAAAATCTAATCAATGAATTTCATTTGATTTAGTGGCTAGAACAGACTGCAGAATTTGACTTTGCAAAATGATTGATAGGATTTTGACCCATTACAATTTTCTCCTTTATTTTTTTAAGAAAGCCTTTAAATTTCTTCTCTTTTACAAGCTTAACCTTATAGCATACCAGGTCCACACTATTGATTTGCTATAGAAGATTACAGATGTTAACACCTTTACGTCTACAATTTGGTAGTATTGGAGGTTCTTTTTCCATGTTGTGCCTTATATTACAAGAATTATATAGTTATTGGCTTCACATGTTGAACTTGAGAGTACTAGCATTTGGGTTGGAGATTATAATTGTGTTTTCCTTTCAGTTTTGTTTGGTCTCATTAGTTTGGCACATCTTATGCTATAGCTAGGCATTTCTTTTTATAGCAGTTTGGCATATCAAGATAAACTATTTAATTTTAATTTTGAATATTTTAACTGAGTATTTTGCTTTTGTAATTTCATTCAGGGGATACTTCCAGTGAGTCTGATTCGTCTATGGACGCAAGTGAATCATCTATTGGTAGCAACGATTGATGTTTTTTAGGTTCCTTCGGTACAAGACTTTTAATTATTACAAATTTTGAGTTGTATTAACCCTGATTGATATTCTAATTATAAATGTTTGACTCATATTTGTGTTATCATGGTTATCTTATTAAAATTTGAGTACTTTTGTGTATCTCTTACATATTTTATTCATTCAAAAAGTTAGTGATACAAGACAAGGTTCAAACATCAAAGTTTCAAGGCAGAGGATTTCCCTCCTCCTCTTGTTCTCTCTAAGATATGTTTTTCTATTATTTTGTAATGATGTTGGTTATTATGTGTAACTAAACCTCTCTTGATTAGGGTTCCTCAATAAACCTCTACTTATTTGTTGGATTCAATTAATAATGTTTTTTTTAGTTTATGATTCATGTGTCTTATTTAATTTGTGTATGTTCTACTCTTAATGTTTTTTAACTAGCGGTTGACCCACTTTCTAGACTAAAGTATAAGACTGTCTATCCTGCCGGTGCCCAAATCTGAACAGTAGTAAATTGCTTATTTTTAATTAAATATAAATATGATTGTTAGGGTTATGATTCATCTTTAGGGGAATGTCGCAAGTATAGCCTTTGTTGTGGCACAAATACTCAAACTTGCCACCGTTACATCGTGTGATCATGTCATATGAGAATAAATGAAGGCGAGTCATGAACTAATAATAAACCGAGTTAATTCCAAAAAAGAAGGTAGAGTGGATTCAAGGAAACCCTAATCGTCGTTAAACATCTGAATCAAACAATCTAATCTCGCATTGTGCAGGAGAATTAAAAAACCTGCAACCCATTAATATCTCTTTTACCGTTTTTACTTTAATAAGTTTCGTTAATTGATAAGTTGAACAACAATCCCCGTGGAGACGATAACTTAATACTTTATTTTCTGTTACAATTTGGTGCACTTGCCAATTCGTCCATCAAAACAGTCAAAGAAAAACAAATGAGAAACACTCAGTTTATTAAGCTTAATTTGATTACTACTCCTAGAATTTGTGTAAACACAATCTCTTACGAATTTTGTAATTGCTATAAATTAGAAATACTACTCCCATCGTATCACAATTATTTTTCAAATTGCATAAATATTGTTTCGAAATAATTGTCACTTTTAATTTTTAAGGTGTTATTAATTATATTTTTCAATTGTACTCTAGTTATACTATATGCACAACTCCTGAAAGTGATACCCTCTTCATTTAATTAAAAAAAAAACCTATCAACAACCCTTAAAAAATATTAGGTTTAATTACTATTTTGGTCCTCTTATTTTTACTCATTCATGAAATTTATCCCCCCATTTTAAAATCATCCAATTTTGGTCTCTTTCACATACTTATTTTTTGACCAAAAATGGTGTTGTAACATTTTATATGACGTGCCATACAATCTGATGTGGAGTCATCAATTCAAATATGAATGCGATATGACATTTATATGTCATACATACTAAAAAAAACCCTAAATACTTCAATTTAAGTATGATAAATTACCATTTTTAAGTTCAAAAATAAGAAAGAGGGATCAAACTGAATGATTTTAAACTGGGGGACCAATTCCATGAGTAAACGAACAAGTTCGTGTTCGTAAAAAAACTCAATAATTAAAATATATAAACTATATTGCATACAACACATTTAAGTTGTAATAAACCAAAAATCGATCATTTAAAATTTAAACTGTATAATATATAAAGTCGATCATTAAATACTTAAAGTGACACTTTATGCTTTCTGAGTAACTTGAAATCATCAATAATTAACTGGGAACTAATATATGCACTAATTTCCCATCTTGTTTCTGAATTTAACAATATGTAATGAATAAAAATAATTGAAATTGACAAAGGAAGCAAAGTTAAGTGTACTAGACAAGAAAAATGGGTTTTAAGGTATCATTTACTGCCAAATTACAAGATTTAAAAAAAAAAAAATTGAAGATGGGGTGGCCGTGGCTCCCCCTTGCCACCCCTTGGTTCCGCCACGGACTATTAGGGCACTAGTTAAGGAAATTAAAATAGAATTCTCTTGGGAGAAGATGAGAAAGGGTATATTTAACTTTTTGAATGTTTAAAAGTTGTTTTGAATGTAAAGTTTTTCCTTTTTGCTTTCTTAAGAAGTTTCCTTGTTAGAAAGATCCAAAAAAGTTAATAGTGTATAGTTAAATTGTCATTTGTGTGGACATATGCTAAATTTTTACTTTTCATCTTTGAAGACAAATTAATAAGAGAAAGAGTTATACACTATCCCTGAAAACTAATTTTATCTTGACGATTAATAAAAATTCATCATTTCAGCCACATTCACAATATAATTCAATTTGTTAAACGTACAATTTTATTATCATATTTCAATTTGGAAACTACAGTATAATTCATCACATTCACAACATGAATCATGACAACAATTTGGTCATGTAATTTCAGATCAACATTTCCCTAATACAATACAAAATAATGGCTGAAATCAATGACATGTTTATACACGGATGACCCCAAACTGTAACACTACAGTGCCATGATTATCTTAATCTCAGGCTTAACGGCTTTCTCTATTTTCACATGTTGACTACTGTTGGCTTTCCAACTAGACAATACATCACTCTTCAAAAGAATTTCCTCAAGGAATCTAATTGATAGGCTGCACTATATCACAACAAAACAATGATGAACAACAACAAGGATGATTTTACCAAGTACATCATATCATGGATGACCACTTCAAAGCAGATAACAGTCATCTGCTGGTCGATGAACCTGCACCAGTTCCCCATCAGTTTTTTTTTACAACAAATTGGGTTGAATGGTGAAGATCTTCTGTAATTGTTCTTGATCCTTAACAGGCTGCCTCTCCACTGTCTTGGCTGTTAGCTAGCGAATAGGCACTTCCAGGAACAGGGACTAAAATATCATCCTCGTGCATACATTCTTGCACCCCGTGAAAAATTAGGTCCTGAATTTTATACAGGAAGTGATATGAATAAACAGTCATCAAATTTGCATGTCTACCTCTTGAAGGCTTTCTTGCTAATGGTTTTACTTGAGTATGTAAAAAAATTTATGCTCACGCACAATTTTGGCTTCTTAGGTTGACTATGAACCATATAATTGACAAAATTTACTTCCTAAAGCACGAATGCTTGACACAAAGTGTTATACAGACATGTCATCCAATCCATATGGCAGACTGAAATGCTTTACACCATCAGGGAATGTGTGTCTATGCATCAACAGAAATGATTGCATACCTCATTATTATTATTACCAGCTGCACCCTTCGTATTATTTTTCATGGTATCCATCAATACTTTTAGTTGTTTACGGGCATTTGCTCTTATAATGCGTCGCTCAGCACATTGTACAGCAGTAACATCGCAATGGCAGGCCACACACAGAGTTCTCATATTTTCAAGCTTGCATTCACCTATAGAAATGTTTAAATAAGGTATAAAATTCAAAACACACCTAAAATCTAACTTTTTCTACAAGTAGAGGAAGTAACAGGAGGATGACACAATCAACAGAGAAAGAAGAGGACATTATAAATGCAGTGATCTCTATTTTTTATTTTGTAATTTGGGTGTGCATAATATATTCTCTTATTTTAATATATTTATTTATATTGTGATGTTTTTTTTTGTGTATTTGGAAAAATAAGTGGAAAATTTAAATTTTTCTAAAATATAAAATAAGGAAGTATATCCTGATAAACCTAAGCAAACGGTCCAGAAGTTAACATCCTGACATTGTAAATTACCCCACATACCACTACCAAGTCAATTCTGGAAGTTAACTTCAGGATGTTGGCATTTTGAGAAAAACAATAAGAAAAACAGTATTATAGGTACCTAATAGCAGCGTCCCTACTATTTGAAGACTTGTTTACATTTTAATACCCACATTACATGTACAAGTTGACTAGACGAATGCTTCCCATAAATCAAGATTTTTATATTGGTGTTTCCTTTGAGCATATCAAAATCTTAGTTACAAGTATCAAGATGGTCATCTCTTAGAATAACAAATAGGTCACTACAATAAAAAATTGATACTGCAATTCTTCCAAAAGTAAGTAGAATTAAACTTCAAAAGAAATTATACCTCCGCCTTTATATACTGGAACAATGTGATCAGCATGCCATGCATTGCCTTCAATTGGATCTTTGATAAGCTTCTCGAACCTGCAGATAATCAACTAGTGTTTCAGAAGGGTGCTTCAGAAGATTGTTGGTGTACAGTTAATACGCAAGTTTATTAACACTATTTCAAGGCTGTAATGTTTTCAAACATCATATCAGAACTGACTTTAGGTTTTTCAATATCATAAACTCACATCTTCTTCCTCTTTGCAATATTTGGTGCTACTTTTTCAATATACCCTCGTCGTCTTTCCAGGGACAAAGGTCTTATATTCACAACAAGCTTATGACAGTCCAATTGGCAATTTGTGCACACACCTTGCTCAATTTGGAAAAGTTCCTGAAAATTTCATCTCAGCTTCTTTAAAATCTAGCTCAAAGACATGAAAAAACTACACAATAACATTTCTAGCAACAGACATCTAAACAACAAACGAAAAATTAGTCAAATACATGCTAATTTGAATATGATAAATGTTCCAACCTGACGGAGGAATCTGTTGCTAGTTCTCATCCGATACTCTTGATGGCAGACAAGGTTGCAAAAAAGATCTTCAAAATATTCAGGTGTCTTGGCATTGCTACCCCTGAAATGATAATTATTAATTGTATACTAATATACAAATTTTAAAGCAATACATAATTTGTATAGGACATAGTCATACATGCATTGCTTTTGACAAAGCTTACAAAGAGGCTCATCTTTCGGGCTCCAGCCTTGAGTGTATTCTTTTTCCTTCTTACCACGGCCACTTCTAAGATAAACCTTTTTCCAAACAGCATCTGATGGTAAGGGATAACTGATGTCCACTAAAGGAGTCATGCGCCGTTTGCTTCCACCATTTATCAGTCCCTGTCAATCATAGACTTTTGTTACATTATTATATATACAAAGAAGCAAAACAATATTAGAGGGGATGGGCAAATTTTATGAAAAGATCATACATATCCCATTAAAACAGAGTTAAAGGGCACAGTGTGCTGACCTTGTTGTTGTGGTTATTACTTTCACTTAAGTAGCACAATTCGACAGCCAAAGGAAGTTGTAATGGTTTTCCAAGTAACTTATTGCGTTCAATTGACCTTAAATTCTTCCACTCATTTGCAAAATCCAGAAGAGCGTTTCTATAAACAGAGTTATCCTTGACAGATGCAGACTCTATACACCGTTTCTCATCAGCATCAGCAGGACTCAGCAACTCAAGGTCATCTGGTCGGAAATTTTCATTAAGTGGCTGTGGTCTTGCATCTTTACCCAAAATACACGTATAGAGGTGTATCCTTCCGGTGTATGGGCTAACCTGAAGAGTAAACAGATGTTACTTTTGCACCCATGAGAATGATCAACTACGATATCCAGTCTTTGCATGACACCAAAGGAAGCCATAAACACAATACTATTCCATAGGCCATAACATAGGCAATGGTACTAACATCTAATTGAATATGGCATTTCACTCTAACCAAATACACCAAAGAAAAGGACGAACCCCGCAGAATACAAGCTCTACTATTATTTCATAAACAAATAAAATAAACAAAAATTCTTTCAATAACTTTGCTTCTGCTATGTAGAATAATAATCAAGCCAATGACTGACTGGACCTGAAATTTATTGTACAATGAAAACAAAAACTACAAATGATTTTTACCTCAAACCGCAGAGAATTAACTTGATGAGAACAATGTTCTTCGGCTTCAACAGGATGAGTGGGCTGGTTGTCATCTGCATCTGTTGTTGAAGTTGATTTCTTATCCTGAAACAGAAAAATAAGACTCATACTCTCATAAAATTACATGAACTAAAGTAGTGATTCCTTCCATTAGAAAGCTTCAATGAAAATGCACCTCTATTACGTTATCTTTGTCCTCTAAACTCTCTTCAGAACATCTATCCCCAGCATAAAAAACATCTGCATCAAGATTTCCATCCAAAACTGAAGCCTGGCCTAAATCTATGCAGGAAGCACTATCAACCTATTCTTCCAACAAAATATAATAATCAGAGAAAGAAGCAACTAATAGAGCGAATAAATCCGAGGCAGAACAACTTAAAAGTATAAACTAAGTCATACCATAATATTAGCACTCTGACTTATATTGTTTACAAAGCCAGAATCATCATCTTGGTTTGCTTCTGTTTCATTTGATTTCCCTGCAGAGGGTTGCCTATCCAACTGTTTTTCAACTGATGCATCTTCAGATGCAGATTGTTCTTCAGATCTGTCAATTTTTGAGGATGGGTTTAGAAAAGAAACACGTTCAACCTGCCACACAACAACCCCAAAAGGAAACTGATGTTATACAAGAGAACCAAAACATGAAAGACAAAGTGGACGGAGAGAGTTGGAAAGGATCCAAATCCATTATGGATTGTATTCATTCGTTTTTCATAAAGCATAAAATGTATAAAATTGTAAATTTATGAGTATTACAACTCTGGACAAACTAAACACCTAAAGTTACACAGACACATACATCAATTTATTTTAAATGTTTATTTCTTCAAAATAAATGGTAGACAACAGACGCATAAATCAAAACATGTTCAAATTTAAGATTTAAAATAACATTAATATAAAGAAAGTTTGCAAACACAATATCCAAAAAAGAGAAAAAAACCAACGGTGAAAAGCAAATAATAAAAGTAAAGAAATTGAGGCGAGACCTCTAGCCCTTTCACCGCATCATATTTGCCATCAGTTGTAGATGAAACACGATGCAAACTTGTGTTCAAATATTTCCAATGTGATTCATCCCAAGTATCCTACAGATGGTCATTTGAACATAAGTGCTTGATAGAGGGATATCACAATAAACCCTAATTCAAAACTTCATAATCAACGAGAACCTAATTACCTTTGCACAGAATATGTATATGTTAACTGCATTTGTTTGCCCCCGTCGATGAGCTCTGTCCTCAGCCTACAAAGTATGTTAACATTATGTATTATTCATTTAAGATATTATTTCAATATCAAGAATACCCCCATATTTTACAATTCACCATCAACTACCAAGTACAATACACCAAACAAACTGTATGAGATTTCCATAATTAAGCAAAACTTTACAGTGCCATCTCATAGCTAATAGCTAATACCTATCAACACTGCATCACTTTCATGGTAAATAAGACTGATGAACTGCAACACCAGACATCATAATTGTCAAAAGAAGGATGAAAAGAAGATCAATTACATGCCTAATGGTTCAGTATTATGAAGGAATCATCCCAGGTTCCATTTTTGCTGCACTTTTCCATAAGATTATCTAGTATATTTTATAGATTAACCTGAGTTTCCCATTTTAATTGCTCCTTTAACGAGGATCAACTTTAGATGTGTTTCTACAGTTCATTATGATTTTAGCGTCCAGCATCAGACTGAGAGGCATTTGATACATGATATTGATGTTTATTAATTATTATTGTAAATCACACAACAAAAGGACTATTTTATTCCTTTTGCTACACTAGTCAGTCATCTGCAGAATCATTTGCAACTGTATTCATGTTTCATAATCAATTGTCATGACAAGATAAAACACAAGTCACTGGAAAACGAAGCCTATCCTACAACCCAACAATAGTTATAAACAAACTTTTATGATGTGATAGTCTATCGAACAGAACCTGAAGCATCACTGTTGGGCTCTGAGGTAGCTCCAAGAACACAACATCTTGTGCTGCCGAGAAATCAAGTCCAAAACCTGCTGCTAGAACACCTATTATCGCAATTTTAATCTGAAATGCACATGTAACTAACAAGTCAAAACAAGAAGGTAAAATACTCAAAACTTATGTCAACTAGATGATGACCCGCATGTTTTGCGGCTGGTATTTATTTCCATTGGTGATATCTAATTTTATAATATGAGCTAGAATAAGTGTATGAAGCTTATGGAAAAATAAATTCAATCAATGCTATTAGAATAGTATTCTCTTTGAATGAGAAGTTTATGTAGTACATTACAACAGAGAACATTTCTACTAATTACAAAATCATATGTTGACTCTAAGACTACAATATCTTATATATTATCTACATTTTAAACTTTGGCAACCCAATTTTTTAGCTATATCTAATCTCTTTCCTAAATAATGATTTTTATAATTTAAAAAAAAACATTGGAACACAAACTGTGGTCTCCAAGAATCTGGTGCTATTTGCTTAATGATATTCGTTTCTGCAGTTGCTTTTGATTTGTTTTGGTTTAGAGAATATTGTCCCGTCATTAATAAATTCATATATATGTCACATACTCACATGTCTATGAATTAGATCGACATACATAGGTTTTATAACGTTGCAGCTATCTTGTTAGCTATACTGTGGGTTATGTTGCTTCTAAAATAAACAACAAGTGTGAATAAAATTTTAGACGAATAAAATTCTGATAAACTATTAACACGGAAGAAAATGGATTAAAACATTTTAATATATATTGGTAAACTGAATAAAGTTTTAGAATATTAAAGAATGCCTAAAATTGGTTTTAAAATTGTGTTAAAATAGTAATGGAATTAGGGAATCACTAGAATTTCTATGCTATGTAAAACAGTAAATCATGATCTATAACTTGGTAGAAGATTTTGTCAGAAAGAAAACAAAAGTGGAAGATCTATTGATATAATGTTGTAAATGTTATAATAAAAGGTTTATATAAGTTATGTTTTAATGTGGACACAGATAGTCGCAAAAATGTTCAATGTGGTTGATTTTAAGTAATTCATGACTTTTATTCAACGATGTAAAACTGCTCATTTAATAATCTCGCACCAGATTTTATCTTGAATGAGACATGTTAATTTTATGGACAATTCATAAACATCCCTACATTCCAACAGCTAGAAGAAAAATACTACATCAATTCATCAAATAGAACAGTGAAAACGGGACTGATCATCGGAAGATTCTGCTTCAAAATTAAAACTACCTCCTGTCCTAATTATAAGAGACAATTAGGTTACTTTACTGGCCCTAAATGTAATAAATTCAGTTCACTTTCTAAGTGCATTAATTATTGAAATTTCTTATATACCCCTATTCAATTGTAAATTTGTAAGATTCTTTTTATATATATAATCATAAGTTTTTACTTAAAATGCACCTTCCCTACACAAGTGGGTTTCATGTAATAAACGCTAAGAGCAGTTTTGGAAAGAAAAAAAAAAAATTAAATAGCAGTAAATCCTTTGAATGTGCTTTATTATTGGTCTTTGTGATTTACTTTTATTTCTATGAACAGGACTGGTGGGAGTGTAAGAAAGCATCAGAGTAATATAAAAACTTATGAATATGGCGAAAAAGGAAAGTGAGAATAAATTATCTGTATCACAATAAATTCAGGAGAAAAATGTAAAGTTTACAATACCTCCGGCGATGATCGAAATGAGGTTACTGCGGATTGTCTATCTCTGGGTAGCGTATGTCCATCTATTCGCACAAAACCTACTCCTTTCTCACATATAAACTCCTGCACGGTTCAGAAGACAATCTCTATAGTAGAAATAAAATTTAAATGTTTGCGGGACATCAAAGTCATCAAAGCCTTAAGGCCAATGTTAATATGCAGTATGATAATCACCTGTTCAAATGAATGGACAAAAAATCAAAACGAAGATATGAGTTACTCCAGTTACTAAACTAGGTCCCGAACTGTCAAAGTGATTTAATAAGGAGCAGCAACTTCTGAGTTATTTCATGATGGTAGATTGGTAGCATGATTTACTAAACGGGACATATGATGATCTATTGGAATGAGAAAAACCCGATTCAAATCTCTTAGATTTTGAACCTAACACAACCCCTTAGATGGCTAGTAAGGTAATGATTGTCTAAGATTTATCTTACATTTTAGGATATATCTAACTCATTGTTGTAAAAGACTGCCCTCCAGTGCTACCAATCTGCCACTCATAGGAATATCTACTCCTACCATGTGGTATTTCTTTCTCCTCCGACAAGGATACGAACCAGTGACCTGGGAGGCGAAAGAAATACCACATGAGGGTGGTAAATATTCCTATGAGCGGCAGATTGGTAGCACAAGAAGGTTGCCAGTCTGTTAAAAAAAAAAAAAACTGCTTGTAAGGTTAGGGATGTTTTCCACATAAACAGTTTTCCAGACCATATCATATCACATACAATGCAGGCCTCTTAACAAAATCTGCTCATGCTTAGGCCTGGACATCAGGACCGTGACCCAAATGCTTAGGCCTCTTAATGGATCGGACACGATCTAATCCTATCTTAGAATTTGGATTGGACCTAACTCATGCTTACAAAAACATCTTGTAAGGTGAGGGGTTTCTTCCACTTATAGCACTTCACTAGACCATATCATATCCAATGTGGGACTCTTAACACTATATAAACTCCACTTAGGCCATATATCCAGTTAATGTCGGGCTTGGGTTTTTCTTCAATAGTAATACACCCTGTCACACAGATAGCTATTGGACCGGTGCAATTATAATATGGGTAGCCCAACAAAACATCTATGATAGGACGTGATACCAACATAAATTTTGTTTCATACGCACAAATCCAACTTGCTCAGTTAGTTTTATAAACTCTATTTAGGTCATCATATGTCTAAAATCTAGTCAATGTGGGAATTGGGTTTTTCGCCAATAAGATGAAAGAACATTTAGTTGGTATTTATGGTGAACTCTTACAAAATTCTAACAAATAACAAACATGGTTAGATCTACTACTTGAGTGGCACTAGCAACACTCACTCTAACACTCTATTTGCAACATTCTCTCTCTTATTGGGTGAAATTCATGTGGTCCCACCATATTGAAAATGTGTCCCACATAAAGTGGTGGGACCCACATGAATTTCACCCATCAAGAGAGTTGGTGTTGAAAAGAGTGTTAGAGTGAGTGTTGCTAGCACTACTACTACTACTACTTCTTACTGACTCCCAAATGAACAACTAAAGAGCTGCAACAAACTCGGTCACTTAATTAAAGCTACCAACTGATGAGAAATGCACCTGTACTCCGTCAAGAACTTTGTGGTGATGAGCAAAAATTATCATTTTTGAAGCATTCTCTGATCCTGCAATAAGTGGATGGAATGAAAGCCATTCACGAAACCCAGATAGTTTTGCAATTCCAAGCTCTTGATAAGTAAGCTTTCCTGACAATGGTTAGGATGAAGAAATTAAACATTTAAAAAATTCTTCCTCTGTGAACAACATAAAAAAAGTTACATTTTTATTTTTACAGAAGCATAGTTAAAACATTTAATGAGTATATGATTTTTTTTTCAAGAATAAGTATGTTAATGTTAAAGTGATATCATCAGGAATTACTGTTTGGAAGCTTAGAGTCAATTTGGTTCAACATTCTATATTTCTCAATTCAAAAGTTGGTTGCTAATATTATCAGATCAAAAAGGCGGGAAAATATGTTTAGGATCTTTGTAATTATTGTATATGCTTATTGTATTATGTAAATAGTTTTAGAATCTCCTATATTTATTTTGTAATTATATAATCATTCCTATGTAAAATGGACTCTTGTATAGTTTACGCACACTGTTTCAACATCAGATGCCTAGGTTCTCTCTTTCAAGGTCAGATGCCTAGGTTCTCTTTTTCAAGGAAAATGAATAAGGTAACATTAATCTTCGTATCTAAAATGATATGCTCGCACATTTTCCTTGTTCTCGACATAGGATCAAGAGCCTAACAAGACATCACCCTAATCCATGAAATGTGGTGGACCCACTGTCCATTGATGTTTTTTATTTTGCCAGAAACTGTTTCATCTCAAATTTCCAGCCTTAACCTTTTTATGCATCATGTTCTTCTATCCGAACACATTAGACATATTTTCCTGCAACAGTCATTGCCGCCATCCACTACTGTCAATTCCAATCTAATTACCCATTCAACCAGTGTCTCCTAGTCTTTCAGGCAGATTCCAGTTGCCGTCTCCAATGCCCACCACTCTAGCCAAAACCACCACCATCCAACTCATCAACTGATCCCCAACGACCAAATCACACATGTCATATTACATTTTTGTAGCTCCCCTTTAAGCCACCAATCGAGAGCAAGTCCTTTCAAAAGTCAAAAACATTTGCAACCCTTGATATCTTCTACACATGTAATCCAATGGTCTGAGTATACTGATCAACATTGATTATCGACCAATAAATCTCCGCACCATCAAATGCCGAAATCACATTTCAAGATGCAGAATCAATAGCACCAACATTTGAAACTCAGATATCAGTTGATAGAAATCCACAATTTTATTATTTTAAAAATAATAGATATATTGTCCTATGAATACTTCTACAGACTACCAAAACTTCGTGTTTGCACACATCACATGCCCAAGGCCCCAATTCTCGCATAAATTCCTAGACTCATCCTGTCATACTATTTTATAAAACAGACTTGTCCTAACTAACTCTAACCCCCTCAACTAACACACCTAACAGATTAGGACTACAATTCAAACTAATGCAATATTTTTATGTACTGATTTCACACAGAATTTCATAAGCTTCTCGGCGAATAGCAATTTCTTCCTAATATGTGAGGCCTAAGACAATGTTGATCTGAAAACTATTATGTGAGTCATTAGCTGAAACACAAATTAACTGAAAACTATTATGTGAGGCCTAAGACAATGTACAATAGAGCAAAGGCAAAGATTCCTTGATCATACCATCATATTCATCCAAACTGTCCAGAGGTATATCTTCACTAGCATTTTCAGAGGCATCAATCTTCAATACCCCAACTGCAGTTTTTGAGGCAACTATTATGTGAGTCATTAGCTGAAACACAAATCAGTTCAGTAGAGTAAAGGCAAAGATTTCTCGACCATACCATCATGTTCATCCAAACTGTCCAAAGGCATATCTTCACTAGCATTTTCAGAGGCATCAATCTTCAATACCCCAACTGCAGTTTTTGCGGAAACTATTATGCGAGTCATTGGCTGAAACACAAATTAGTTCAATAAAGTAAAGGCAAAGATTCCTTGACCATACCATCATGTTCATCCAAACTGTCCAAAGGCATATCTTCACTAGCATTTTCAGAAGCATCAATCTTCAATACCCCAACTGCAGTTTTTGCGGCAACTATATCTGATCTCTTCAACAACAGTCTTATAATTTGCCGGCGTTTTGGAGGTAACTGTTGCAACACATGTTCCTTGAGCCGCCTTATCTACAAGACATAATAAGACAATATCTTTACAATCATGGATTGATTGGAGAAGTCACAAAACATTGTTATACTCAATCAAGAAGGCATAATAAAATAAACATTTTATAAAGGGACGTGCCCTAAATTGACCTTACACATAAAAAACTTGAGATCATGCCATATCACGTGACACAGTTTAAGAGTTGGTTTGGTAAACTTCTCAAGAAATACTTAAAGGAAAATTAAATTTAGAAGTTGTAAACCACAAGATTTGAGCAAGATGAATGTAACAGAAAAATATCTTGAGAGTTAATTGTGATAGAAAACGGCCTCCCATGCTTACGGAATGAGTCAAAAAGACTTGCACTGTTGTATGGGACAAAGTGTTGTTTCGTAAAAAATAAATAACAACAAAACCTTGATTTTGCATAGAAAAGAATGTTAAGAATGCCTACCATAACAGTTTGCTTTAGTAACACGTTCAACTCCTCCAAGCGAATGCCCTTTGAATAATCCTGAAATACAATCACGTTGTTAGCATCAATTCCTCTTTTAATAACAAACAAATTACTACCCAAAAATAAATATTTAACAATATATATAAAAAAATAAAAAATAAAAATCTTATCACTTTCCCTTGTCACAGGTTAAAAGGACTAAATGGATGATAATCTTGACTAGGATGGGTACGACACAGTACCTAAATGAGGCTAAAAAGGGGAAATAAATAGACGATTGCTCCTACCACATATTTTAGAAAATTTAAGATCCTTGAACCAGTCTTTTCATTTTTTAAATTTCTATAACAGACGTTACAATTTTAAATCACTTTATACAAAAACAACAACAATATCTTATCCCATACTTTTACCAACCATAGTATGGAAATAACATCCGTCGTCATCCTAAATTCCTAATAAAATAATGAAAAAAGGTAATGCTCTTCGGTGGTAACTTGTAAGTTGTAAGAAATAACTAGTAGCAGCTAGAAGATACTAGTAATAATTAACCAAATAAAAACATACATATTATACACACGCACAGACAGGATTACCGCAAAATATTTTCCTTGGACACCCTTGATATATTTGAGATCACAATAAGTTTTGGCAAACTCATATTTTGTTGTCCCCAACAAACCTGGCCTGTAAAATAGAAGCATTTCACCGAAAACTGAATTAGCAGGCTTAGTACAAAGAAATTTTAAATATGGAAAATTTTCAAGGTGAATATACTTGCCATAACATATTTATCTGATGAAATATGTCGAACGGTCTATCAGCACCTAGGAAGAAACGCACCATGAGATATAAGAAAAAAAATTAAGAAATTAAATAACAGAAATGAAGAGAGGACCCAAATTACAACAGAACAGAAAGTTCAAAAATATGGAGCCATAACCAAAATCTTAAAATTAGATTTTTCAAATCCAATGATAACTATTTACATCAAAGCATACGCAACTAGCTTACTATGACCTAGGCTACAACCTTGACAAAGAAGGTGTCCCTGATAGCAAAACTATACGCTTGACTTCTGAAGCCACGTCAAGAACAGCCTTTATCTGTTGAGACAAAACATATATGAAAAAATAATATAAATACCTCTTTAAGCTTTAGCCAAATAAAATATATACAGGATAACACATTAAATTACAGGACAAGAAAATACAAATTAATTTCCAAAAGGAAAAATAACTTGAACCAAAATGATTTTAATTGTGACCACTAAGCATAAAACGGTTTTTTGACTTCCCAGCCCCTACCAGATTTTCTGATCCTACTAACCTGAATCTCATTCCTCCATCCAAATTCATATCAGTCCCCAAAATTATATACAAGGCTCACAATTTATGCCAATTCCCAAAGCTGTAAGTGTTGCTCATTTTCAGCATACAATTATGAATTAGCATGCTTTTGTATACACTTTAATAAATTTTGAATGCCCATTCACAATTTTGGGGGAAGAGGACAAGATAGATATGCTAATAATATTAGCAACAACAATCATGATACAATCACGATAGTATCATCATAACAGCCTCAAAAAGAAATGCCAAAGTTAATATACACATAATATAACACATCAACTTTAACAAACATAAAGGAATTATGTTTACAAACCAGAAATTGAGATGAAAACTGAGCATACCTCTCCTGGTTCTGAGGTTTTCTTTGTAGGGCGTACATGATGAGATTCATCAACAATCAGAAGAGCCCACTTACGCTCAAGCATGCTCTTCCTTAGACGATGAAGCATGGTATAAGAGATGACCACAATTCTAGGGCATCTTGTTAGATTTACAGGATTGTCTTGATGGCCAAAAACTGGATTAGAAGAAACAAGTAAATGTTAACTGGCTAAAGAAAGAAAGTGAAGCTTTGCAACAATTCTATGAATTAAAAACCATCCAAAAAAAAAAGTTAACATTCAAATAATTAAAGGTTAGACTACAAATATCCCATAGATAAAAGTACAATTGAATATCATTTCCATATTCAATTTTCAATTATGCACATGACTAGTTGACTTCAAGCATAGACCTTTGGCAACCATGTGAAAACATTAGTAGAAAGATATGCTTAAATAAAATAGCAGACATTAACGAAATGATAATATGATCCAAAAATAAATAAATAAATCTTGCAGGGTCTAACAACAACCATTCCATTCATAGCCTTGGTGATAACTTGGCCAGACTTCTGAGCCATGAACATGAGGAAAGTGTGGTGTAAATTTATTATAGTGTACTGTAGTTTGGTTTAAACTATCAACAGTACTTGGGTAAGATCTTTCCTGCCTCTTCTATCTTCTCCATTCCCCCTCCTCTTTTACCATTCACTGTTGCTTTCATGGTAAAGTTTTTAAACCATGTTTGAAATGTGCCTGATTTACCTAACCAATCCTACTGTGTAGTAAAAATACAGCATTCAACTTTAATACCCCGTTTCAAAAAATTTTGAACCTCCAGCTCCCAAACCAACTCTAGTATTATGCTATAAAAGACAACAATATCTGTGTATTCTAATAAAAGATTGAACGGTAACTAGTTCATCACTTAAATACAGGGAACTGCAGTGTTATTGCAAATATCCTACATTCTTCTCAGCAACAAACAACACATCCACTTCTCTGTTTTCACCAAAGTTTTTTCCAACCTTCCCGACGAATACCAACAAGTATACAGCACCATACACAACTCAAAATGCAAAATATTACCGAGGTGAATATCGGAAGGCAAGCAGAAAGGAAGCCACCGCTCAATTTCTTCAGCCCATGAATACCGCAAAACAGCAGGGCAGACAACAAGTATAGATCCTTCATCGATGAAACATCCCGCAATAGCTATAGCCTGAAAAAACAAACAACCATACACATTTCAGGTCATCATTCTATTTGATTATGTTGAGAACAATTCAAGCAATATAAGTATACAACAACAACAGTCTAATAAATCATGCACAATGACAAACCATCCACAAACACATTTGATAATCAGCTTAAGTGTTTAATTAAGAGTTTATAAGCTTAACCAAACACAAGCTTAAATATTTATGTCACGAAAATAAGCGTACAAATCCTTCAAAAGCTCTCTTCTGAACACCCTCTAAATTTAAAACAATTCAACCATAATGAAGAAAACAAAGGATTGGAACCTGAAGCGTCTTCCCAAGTCCCATTTCATCAGCAATGAGACATCGACCACCTCTTCTAAGTGCAAACCTTAAACCATCCATTTGAAACGGCAACAATACATCAAGTAAACTCTTAGGCAACTTTCCGATCAAACCATCAACCTCATCATCGTTCAAATGTTCCGGCCTCACCGGAGTCCACCTCCCTTCCAAATGCGAAAGCTTCTCAACAACATTGAAAGTGCTCCAAGGAATCTCCTCCACCTCAATCTCCGCCTTTAACAGCTTCAAAACGCTACGGTAGTCTGCCAATTTGAACACACAGGCTTTCCCACCCGCGCTTGTTTGAGTAAAATGTGATGGATCTACATTCATCTGGAAGCAACATCACAAAATAATGGTAAGACTAAGTTTAATTTGTTTACACTGACACTGTAAAATAATCTACACATACGTCCAATCAGATCTTTCCATTTAGATATATCACTATTATTTTCTAAATTACATACGCAAATAGCTAAAAGATTAATTGTTATGCACTAACAATATAAAAAAATTTATACATATATTCAATCAAATCACACCATAGCATCACTTTATCGTGTGAATTTCTATAGTACCGCTACAAATACCAATATGATGAGATTTACAGAGTATCTATCTATACGTCACTTTGATTGAATGTATGTACAAAATAAAATTTACACTAATGTTCTGGTCTAGAACCTGAGCCTAGGGTTTGACCCCTTGAGAAGGGACGACCGCCTAGGTTGTGTATGATGTGTATTGAAAGTGATCTCTCATCCTAGAAGCTAAGTCCACTTTTATAGGAGTTGTTTTAGGGTTTTGTCCTCATATGTGCCTTCCCTCGTCTGAGCCTCTGTCACTAGCTCGATCGCCCCCTAGGTCAGGGTGCCCTCTGATGGGGTAGAGAGCTAAAGGTACCATACACAATCCCCGAGCATTGAGGTTGTAACGAGAATGCGCTCTAATAGTTGTGGACCCTAGCGGCCTAAATCCTCTTTAGGGGTACCGACCTGAAGGGACCTACAACTAACTTTGCATACAAATTAAGTGTATGTTGGGTTTTCACGAATTGATTATGTAAAATTGAGTATGGTAAAAATTGAGTTGAAGGCAAAATGATATATGTTTGGATACATTCAAGTATAAGTGAGTTGAAAAATAAATTTGAATGTAAAAATCAATTCTAGAATCATAAGCTACGACTTTTAGCTTAAAGTAGAATTAATTATGGAGGCAAAACCAATTCTACTTTAGAGGAATTAAACATATCAAAATCAATTAAGTGGAACCAAACATGTATTTTTGACATGTTTTAGAGGGACCAAAATTGATTTAGGAGTTGTAGAATTGTTTTTGACATGTTTTGCTACTTTCGAGAATTGATTTGTAGCTTTTGATTCTAGAAATGATTTGTAGCTTTTGATTCTAGAATTGATTTGTACACACAAGTTTAAAGTTTAAATCACTATTACATGAATGTATCCAAACATAAATTACTTTACCTTCAACTCAACTTTAATCAAAATCAATTCACTCATAATCAATTCTTGTCACCCCAGAACCAAACATACACTAAATCCAATATCTAAACAGTGAAATTTGATTAAAAGTTTTACATTATCAGTACACAAAATTAAATTCAAAATGCACGTGTGCATGAGAGAAAATTGAATTTCAATATTTAACTTGAGATAACCCACTTGTGAGAGAATGTTAATCAAAATGCCGAAACAAGCACAAATTCATTTTCTCAAATTATTAACAGTGTGGACATGTGAGCGTAGTGTCAGTGCAAACAAATAATCCAATATCTAAATAATGAAATATATGATTCGATGTTTTACACTGTCAGTACATACAAGTCAAATTCAAATAAATGAACTACTGTCATTACCAATACAAGTGAACTACTTTCAAATAATTCATTTTCTCAAATTATTATCGGTCAGTGTATATCGTATCCGTGCTTCATATCTAAAATGTGAAATCTGATTAAACATTTTACACTGTCAGTACATACAAGTCAAATTCAATGAATAAATTCAAAGTATACAAGATTTGAAATTCAAAATTATGAGATAATAACGTACTTGTGCAAGAATGTTATTGAGAATGCCGAAACAAACATCGAAGCTAGGAAAAGCGAAATACGGTACCGGAAGAGGCGTGATTGTGAAAGAATCGTGAGAACAAATTTCAAGCCTGGCGAGGAATTTGAAATCGGGTTGAGGTTTAGGTTGAGAAATTTTCTGGCATTTGAAAAGTTGCCAAGGGTTTCGTTGTTGTTGTTGATGGGAATTGGATTCTAAGAATGCTTTTCGTTTTGCGATTGCAGCGAGTCGATTCGCTTCTATTTGTTTCCGTTGTTCTTCTGTCAGTTCCATTGCTCAGTGAACGCGAGCAGAGTTTCTTAGTGTTTTCAAAAGTTTATCACATTTTGGTGAACGTTAGATAAATGTAGGACGTATATTATCACATTTTAACCATTTTTTTATGGGTTAATACCGCTGTTTGACGCGGTAATATTAGTGAATTTCGGTTTTAGTTTTTATTAAAAAAAGTTTAGGTTATGTACTATCATTTCATATTTTTTTGGTCCTCATTTAACTTTGTCGGTCAATAGAATCTACACATGTGGCACGTTGATTGTGTAATTCCTTTAATAACAAATGGAAAAATTAAAGAAATTACACAGTTAATGTGTCACATGTGCAGATTCTACTGACAAGATTAAACGAGAGGTCAAAAGTGGAGGAATCTGAAATTATAAGAACATAATCTTCTTTTTTTTTTTTAATAAAGACCAAAATCAAAATTCGCTAATATTACAGGGACTAAAAACGGTATTAACCCTCTTTTATTGAATATGTCATGGGTCTCGAAACTTTTACCATATTTTTACATTTGTCCTTGTATTATTTTTTTACATTAGTCCATGTACTTTGTAAAAAATTGCAATTGATCATTCTTTTGATTCAACGATAAAAAAAGTAAAATTAGCGGTGTCGCGAGAATCAATTATTACACGTCAGGTAGCGCAAAAAAAAACAAAATTTTCATAATTAAAATATTTCAAAAAATGTACCAAAAAAAAAATATTTCAAAAAAAAAATTCCAATGTTGCACAGTGTCATCTTATGTTAAAAGTGTTGGAATATTTTAATTCTAATTTTTTTTTGTCTTTTATGCATTTTTATTAACATGGACTTAACATAATGATCAATTGTAAATTTTTTACAAAATACATGGACTGCTGACATATTTAAGCCTAACTTATATTATTATACACAAGTGTACCTTTTTAAACTAAGCTTTCTTATTGCCAATACGGATACAATTTAGTCTCTTGGCAAAGAGCAATGGTCGTGTATTTTTGTGATTGTAATTAAATGATTTGAATTTTTAGTTGTGATCATATAAGATTTATCCCTTGACAAAATGGAAATAGAGGCTTGATGATAGAATAACATATGATGTTTTTAGATATTTTCTTTGCATATGATAGCAAATTATAAGTCAATTAGATGAGTTGTCAATGGTTTGAAGAACTTTTTGTATTGTTTTCATTCGAGTCGTTATAATTCATTTCTATCATAAATCATGCAACTACATAAGTGTCTTGAGTCTGTTTGGTGAGAATCATGTAAATTGGCAAAAGAAGACAACAAGTGAAGGATCGAGGATATGAAGATTGAAGATCAATAGTTCTTAGAAGATATTTGAAGACAATACAAAGTGAAGAAAATTCATTTGAAGTTCCAAGGCATTGTAAGATGGAAGAACGCTTGAAAAAAGTCGAAAACCGCAGAGCGCACGAGGGGGCTGCCAAAAGCTCCATGCGCCTAGGACCATGCTCCTTGCATATAAAGCACTTTTGGATACTTCTAGAAACCCCCTACGCATCAAACCAGGCACGGACAATAGTTATTGTTTGTTTGTTTTCCAAGTTGTTTTTGGTGTAAATACCCTATTTCTTCTCTCTTAACCCCTAAGTAATGATGCATTATAAATAGAAACTCTTACATGCTCTTTTATTCGTTCAGAAAGCTAGTGGTACAAGGAAATAGTCAAGCATCACGAGCTTCAAGACAGAGGGATGTTTTTATATTGTTTTGTAAAGATGTATGTTCCCATGTGCAATTTAACCTATTTGATTAGGTTCCACAATGAACCCCTTCTTATTTGTAATTTTTTATTCAGTTTATAATCTAAAGTCTGATTTAATTCATATATGTCTGTTTATTGACGATCTAAATTCCATTGAAACAAGACAGTAGTTAATTCCTTATAGTTTCTAAATTAAGTAAATACAAGTATAAATTTAGGGATATAACTCATCTTAAAGGAACCTCACAATTGTAATTGGTTGAATTTCAGGAATATTAAAATAAATTTCTCCTCGTTCATCACGGAGTTATGTTATACTTTCTTAAATCTAAACATAAGAAAAGTTATAAACTAATAATTACTCAATTTAATTTCCTGGGAAGAGGGATCAAGGATTCCGTACTCGATTTAATTTCCTTTTGTTTCCTTTTCAACCAAAATTAAACAACCTTCTAAAATACGAACCAGGCATCCTTTGCATTTGACTTGTGATATACATGCTACTTTGAGCATTATCTCTCTTGTTGTTTTCATTCTTTTGCATCATACTTTTAAATTCTTCTTCTTCTATCCCATTTCTTTTCCTTTTTTTTATCGTTTAACTTTTTTTTCTAAAAACATCAAGGAAAATTTTCAAATTAAGCTTAAGAAACTTTTTTTTTTCATCATATTTTTCATATTCAGTTGCTCCATTCATACTCTAGATAGAAGGCACCCAAAAATGATTTGATTTCATTGAAAATGGGGGAGCAAAGAATATTTTACTTTTTTAGGATCGAAGATGGACTACTGTTGGAAAAATTTAATAACAAATCATGAGGCCAACAATGAAAGAATCCTAATCTATAGTGCTCATTTTTCATCCCAACATAACATGCTTCACGAGTAAAAATTAATTTTAAAATGGTTAAGGCAAGTTCTAGATATAGTCAAAGTAAAAGATTATTTATTGCTCAAAACAAGGAAGAAGAGTATAATATGTGATTATTTATGCAAGCCTTTATAAAGTTATAATGGCCCAAACCTCACTTTTATATGTTTATAAATCTACGGGAACATAAAATCAGAGAATAAGCTAATTATCATTGATATCCTTTTATGTTATAGTAAATATATTGCCTATTGTTAACATTGTGAACAAAAAATTGGGTTCTCAACATTGATATCGCAAACTCCCTTCAAACCAAATGGCACAATCATTGATAAACAAGAAGACCAATTACAACAAAAAAGAAATAAGAAAGAACAAAAGCAAGATAAAGTAAGATAGTATTTCCCTTCATTGCTCAAAGGTTGGTAATGGCAGAAATAGTGTGAACCCATCATCAACCCCTCTTGGATTAAATGTAATTTTCATAAAAGAAGGTAAGAGACAACATGAAAAAGGAAAATTTTTAGCATCAACGCATGCATTTGAAACAATAAGCTTTAGTTAAAAGTTTTCACAATTCTTAGCACTTATGGTGAGAAAATATTTTTCAAATGAATGTTCGCTTCACTTGTTCCTTCCCAAAGATCAATAGAAGATAGAACTTTCGTGATATACATTTCTTTTTCTTCATCATGTGACTCATCATCCACTATGATGAGTGAATAGTCTCTCTTTATCTTGGGATTATGGAAAGTAGTCTTACAACGAACTTTTCATAATATTTTTCTTTTCTTTAATTGTGGGAATTCAAATTCCTAATCTAACATTATTACTTCTCAAATGGATTAAGGTATGATTGTTAGAACTAGGATAATTAAGAGACTAATATAAGCACATCAATATCAAAATAATCATTAAAACCAATGTTTTGGATAAAGTGACGAAAGTTGAATTTGATAACAAAAGGATTGAATGTGACACCACAATTCACTAAAACCTTAGCCATCGACCGAGGTACTAAAATATGAAGGTAGTTGCTGGAATTATAAGGCTCTACAAGGTCTTGAAGAATAAGAATAACCTAAAGACATTTTGGGATGCAATGAGTACTAGGGCTTAATGGGTCTCTCCAACTTGGAAACCATGAGAATATGAAGCTACGAAGGTAAGACATTTCTCTTGTTACTTGAAAGAGTATAGTGGATATTTTAGAGGTACATCATCCTTAGGCAATGATTTGCCATGACATTAGAAATGAATAGGGTTTGGAATGATTCATTGTAATGATGAACTCCAATGAATTTGAGTCCACAAAAAACCGAACCAGAAAAACTCGAGTCATTACCAACAGTTCTAGAACTAAACTAAAACAGCTCGGTTCAGGTCATGATTTATCAGTTTGGTTCGATTTGGTTTTAAAATGTTCTAAAAATTCTCGAGTATTAACTAACTTTTGATGAATTTAATATTTACATAGAAAAAAATTACTGACAAATTTATAAATGTTAACATTTTTTTGTAACAAAATACAAAAACCAAATATTATATTTACATATATGAGAAAATTATACGTGTGCAGTAGGCAAGCTGCATTGTTAAACCTTTTTGAATGACAAAAGTAATTACCGTAACAATATTAACAATCGACTATTTTTTGAAGTATAATAATTTAAGAATTAAATTTTTACCATTATTTTTAAAATGCATTAAAAATAATTGAATGATACGATATATTATTAAATATATATTCTTTGACTAAAGGTGTTAAATATATTAAAAAATAAATTTTTGAAGAGAATAACTAAATAAATTTTAATTACAATTTTAGTCCTCATATTTTCACCGTCTCACAACATTGGTCCATACATTTTGAAATTATTTAGTTTTGCCCCCCCCCCCAAAAAAAAA
>Ga0228710_1001821_pt1 | contig 32787 bp, 12 predicted proteins | sample MedpolnodulmetaG_FD_177995 | JGI IMG/M metagenome (GOLD analysis project Ga0228710, IMG submission 177995) | Root nodule microbial communities from Medicago polymorpha collected in Santa Monica, California, United States - pink nodules | ecosystem: Host-associated > Plants > Roots > Nodule... | reverse complement strand
TGTATCCTGCACACTTGAACAAATTGTTTAGCATAACCAATTGATTATTTTTAATACCTTGTTATTGTCAAAACTCAATAGGTGACTTGTGAAACACCCTTGTTCCAACACCATTTAGATTGAATGATGATTTTCTTACCCAACTTGCTATAGGTGTCGGGATGCATGGTCACAAGTGGACCAAAATACTTTTAGTTAATAATTATAAGCAGTTGGGTTAATCAATTAAAATATTCATCATTCAAATGAAAATATACACATAATTGTTTTTTTTTTCTATTACTTTAATCCATTAAAAAATATTAATCAATTAAAATTAATTAATTTACACAGTCCACGTCTAAAAAAGGTTTAAATAGTTTTTATGATGTTAGAGTGTTAAAAACATTGAATACTTTTATCATTACTCATAGTTTATAGATTTTTTTTAAAGGATATAATCTTTTTTTGTAGTCTAGTGGCTAGAAATTAACCTTTTAAGTTGAATAAATGAAGTATCCAATGTTCGAACTTCGGCACATACATATATTATGTGATGTCCTTATTAACTTACCTATGTTTACGAGACCTTTATAAAGGATATTTATTTATAAAGAGATGGGTTTTAGAAATAAATAGTAAAAAAAAGATAAATGATGTGTAAACAACGACATGTTAGAACGAATTATTAGGCCAAACTACTTGAACCAACACGGTTGAAAATAGTCATTATGATGAGAAATTTTGTAGTGTTCCCTCCCAAATGGCACGTATGGGATGTACAAAGAAAGTGTTGTGAGAATCAATTCTTCTCAATCTAGTCGAGCAAAAGTTGAAAAAACAAAGGACATTATGTTTCAAAAGACTGTATCGCTACAAAGCTAGCATGAACAATATCCAGTATAGCCGAGCAAAAGTTGAAGAAAACAAATGGCAATAAGCTTCAAAAAAACCTCTATCACTTCAAAGCTGGTATGAACTATTTTCAGTATGGCCAAGTGTAATGCCCTATGTTTTCTACTTGAATCAACACTGTTGCAAATTAATAATCATGATGATGAGAAATGTTATTGTTTTCCCTCACAAAATGACACATGGGATGTACCAGTAATAATGGTTGGGAGAATAAAACTTCCCCAATATAGCCGAGCAAAAAATGAAGAAAACAAATGACAATATGCTTTAAAAGCCTCTATCACTTCAAAGTCATTACGAACACTTCTCATAATAGCTGAGAAGAAGTTAAAGAAAACATAGGGCATTATCCTACAAAAGACTCTCTCACTCCAAAACCAAAATGAACAATGTTTGAAGTCCAATGTCATATCTCAAATGTGCGCGCCTAGGTTAGGTATGATGGTCAAATGTAAAGTGGTACCCATGTACATTGTTTCATTAGGAATATCTTCAATCTAATTAATTGGTTGAAGATAAGGGGAGTGTAATTATATAATCAATGAATTAGAAGCAACAAATAAAAATTGAACATTTTGATATTATATATATATGACCTAATTTAATTGGCAATATCAATATTGTTAGGTTGGACATTTCCAAATATTTTTAAAATTAAACCTGAAACCTTACATATGTGAGTCTAATTTTTTCAAATGTGTGTTCACAAAAACATTATGGTGTAATTTTAGTTTTATGATTACGCATTATTCTTGCATAGCAGTGAAATTTCATGTTACTTTTCATCATGTATGTTAGAATTGAATGGTAGAGTGTCAAAGTAACATAAATGTTCCTGACATGCAAGTAGCGTTAGTCAAACCACACCCCTTCGTATCTTTATATATATATATATATTATTTTTAAGCAATGAAGTTGTAATCAGAGAGATTACAGCTTCATAATTCATTCAATAAAAAGATAGGAGTTCAAAATAAGATGAAGAGGGGGGACATAAAACCAAAACCCTCCAAAAAGAGTTAAGAGAATCTAAAGTTTGGGAAACCAGTCTTGCTCTTAGAAAATTCTGCCAAAATTTGAGGAGGAATATCATTGTACCAGAAATGTGAAGATAATGCCAGACCAATGTTCGCTAATATGTCTACACATTTGTTACCCTCTCTATATATGTGACTAACCTGAAACCTGAAGCTATTCAACAAATACAAACAGTTATCCCATCTATTTCTTAAGCTCCAAGGAACTATCTTGGAGGACTTAAAAGCTAAGTGAACTAGGATGGAATCAGTCTCCAACCAAAGAGTGTGCCATTGATGAACATGAGCCAGCTCTATAGCTACCATTGCTCCAATTAATTCTGCATTCAAGGCTGAGCATTGGTCAATATTGATAGCAAAGGCACCTAAAAAGTCAAAATCAGAATTTGTAAATACTCCTCCACAAGCAGCTTTACCAGAACTAGTGAGAGAGGATATATCAAATGAGATGAGTTGTTATAGTGAGAAATGAGAGGAGTAATTAACAACCATCCGATTAAAACCAACGGGTAAGATGTTTTCAGCTTTAAAATATATTAAAATCATGTGATTAATTTCCTTATTCTTCTCTGTACCGTTTGGGTTTCTTTTGCATAGTTCCTATGAATTTCCTCAAACTCATTCCTTGATACCCACAAATTTTCTCTTCTTCCTCAGAATTCCAGATTTGAAAAAAAAAATTATTTCTAACTTTGGATTCTAATTTTTCAACCTAATTTTTAAGGAATTAAATTAATTTATGAAATTACAAAGAAAACAAATTATGAAAAAAGAGAATTTTATTCTATTTCAAAGAAAGGAACTCTTCAATTGAAAAAGCATGAATAACAAGCCCCCATTGTTGAATATCTAAGCTTTGCTGTTGTTTTTTTAAAAAAAAATATATGTCTTTAATTTGATTTTTGTTTTGGAAGAGATTGACAACAATGATTCTTATATTGTGAATATATTGCTACATAAATAGTTCAAAACTCGAAAACACAATTCTTTGGGAGAAAAAAACCAGCATCATGGTATGCCTTTTGTTATCTTCTTTACGTTTGACCATGTGGGAGAAAGAAATATACAATTTTTGTGTTGCAACCAGTGGAGAAAGGGAAGCTCGCTTTGAGAAGAAGGGGAAATTAATCATATGGTTTTGATGTGTTTTAAAGCTAAGTGAATGTTAACCGTTGATTTTAATCAAATGGTTGTTAATTACTCCTTTCATCTCTCACTATAACAACTCCTCTCACTTGATATGCCCTCTCACTTGATATGTGACAAAACTCCAATTCAAAACTTAACCCAAATTTTTCTAGCAATTGAGTTGAATCTCCCAAAAGAAACCTAAATTGTTATCTTAAGCTTCCACTAAAAAAAAAATAAGAAGATAAAATAGAAGAACACCTCCCTTTTAAGCATTATCCTTTGCCTGTAAGTTTTTGTGGACATGACTAAGAACCTTTCAAATGCCTTAAAACTACTTATTGCCTGATTTAAAATTTGTGTAATAATCATAAACAAATGCTTTGGTATTTATGTGTTGAAATTTAAAGTGAAAACAATGATTTTACATTATCACTTTTTGAATTTTTTTTGAGATGATTTAGTATTATGTGTATTGATTTTTTTTCTATTCAATTTACTCAAGTTTTTTAAAGGTCAAATTTAACCATCGTCATTGTGCTCTGAAGATGACGATAAACACCGAAATCTTAAACAAATTTGGGCGAGGACGCTTTATGATCGTCCATGTCAAACATCAGGTTTTAAACACAAGTTAATATCTCTTTGTTTTGTAAAGCATGTATGATATGTTCAGGAATGGCCTTGAGGATTGGGGGAAGAGACGACAATCCAGTGCACATTTTTTCATGGACATCAAAATTATTATTTTTACTTAGCAACTAGTATTGTGTGTGTGTGTGTCTTTGTTTGTTTTTAACTCAATTTAATTCAGTTTATCTAAAATATATTTATCTCATTAGAATGTCATTTGATGTTTAGATAAATCTCACACAATTGATTTTCTCTCATGCTCATGCACTTAACATAACTTTGGAGTGATGTATTTTAATCTCAAACTACATGCATAATTCATTAATATATCTTGAAAAAAATACATATATATCAATTTCTTTGTGTATTTAATATGACTTTTGAGTCATGTATTTCAATCAGAGACAATAACACCAACTATATGTATGCACTACCAACATATCTTTTAAATAATACATATTTTTCTTGTTTTTCTTTTTCTTCATGTATTCAATAAGTCTTTATGAGTCATGCATGTCATGTTTGAATAAATAATATATATGTTTCTATTTTGTCCAATAACTAAGTAATCAAATAAGATTCAGTAACGTTCTATTATTTTATGGAAAAAAAAAATTATAAATCACATAATTATCCACCTTGAAATTAGATGGAACATATCAACAAAATAAATTATATATTTTTTATATCTTGTGTTCATCTATTTTTATTTATATTTTATCCTCTTTTTCCACAAATGCGTAAAACAAAAGATATTTTAACAAAAAAATTGCTACCATCTAACTATTTGACATATAATATTAAAAACACTTGGTGCACATCTAAATATGTATATTGTGTGTGTATATGTGTGTGTGTAAACCATAAATTTGGTGTGATATGCGTAATATATTTTTTAATATTTGCCTTTTTTTTTAATGTTCAGTTTAACCTATATGCATGTTCAAATTGATTAAATCTATCTATATTTACCTACCTATTTATTAGTATATGTCGATATATTTATACAAGTAACAAAGTTATAATGATACTTTACTAAAATAAAAAAGTTACAATGATACTTTTTCCTTCACTTTTCATCTTAAGTTTTCAATTAAAAGGTATAATTTTCATCATATTCTATTTATCAAAATACAAAAGTCTATATTGTTAGACTATTATCTCAATGCATTTCCATATTGCATTCATAAAAATTACGCATGTCAATAGTTTTTTCGCTCAATGCAAAAGTTTGTATTGTCATATTAATTTCTATTGTCTTTTCACATCAAATGACATTTTTAAAATTACGCAAATTGATGAAGAACTTATGTGTGTCCCTTAACAATCCAACACAATATTGTTGTTGAATATCTCATACTTTGACATGTAGATGAGCACGATAAGAAGATTAAAGATAATATCAACCTAAGGAAACTAGTCCAAACAATAACAACAATGACAATGTGTAACGATAATTGCAATTAATCCAAGGAAGGTAATATCAACAACAACACAATGTATCAAAACCAGTAGTAAGAAGTTGAGTATCTTCTTGCATAAATTTCAAGTTAATAATAAATTAATCAAAGTTTATAAACAAACCAAGAAGAAGTATACCTTAGTCGTACAGACATCGTAAACAAGTAGAGGAAACGCAACATCATGTGTATGCCAATTGCAAATATTCTTCGTTTCTAAGATTGAAAAAGTTCATGTAATTTTCCTTAATACACAGTACTATATTGTCTTGTCATTATCTCATAGTTTTATTGTAACACCTTATTTCAAAAATATTTTTCTAAATTAAAAATACAAATAACATTTAATCATGCAAGAGTGTCGCACATTCTTGTCATTCAAAACATTTCAATTCAATTCAAAACAGTACAACAGAATTAATTCTAAGTTTCGTCATCTAAATAAATAAACTTATTTCAAAAACAAGGATCACGGCATCAAAGATTTGAAAGTAAAATAAACCCCCATTCCTAAGTTTTAGAGACCAGGACAATGACCCAAAATACACTCCTAAAAAAGAAAGAGTGACAAGAAAGACCCCTCGTCGTGCATCCAACCCGCAACTGGAAGGTGAGTATATGTCCAAAGTAAAAGATTACATCAACATAAAGAATAGATTCAGATATTAAATATCGAAGACATCAGTAAATCGTATATTCATATCATTCATGCTCATCATTAAATAATCATCACCACAATGATTACATCAATTAATAATTACAAAAGACCATTTATCACTTCAACCTACATCAATTATCTATTTAGAAATTTACATCATTTTTTTTGTGTATACCGAGTATCCTCCATGCAAAGACTAATCCCTCGAGTATTGTGAGACTCAAATGGGCGGCAAACTCTCCCTAAGTGTTTTAACGCTGCTATATGCCTAAAGCTGGATTCAAATCGAGGACCTTGGTTAAGATAAAAAAGACTCGTTACATCTCATCTACGCACTCTTGAGTGAAATTTACATCATTTAACATATATAAAACACAGACAATAAAATAAATTATTATAATTCAATAATTAGTGCAATACACCATGTCATTTATCACACTAAGACACATCATCAATTGACACATCAATACACGTTATCAATTAACACGTTACTACACACCATTAGTTAACATATATTTACAACATCATCAAATTCAGACATCATCAATTATATGCAAAGAATTAAACTCACTCCTATAACCTGCATGCATGTGGTACCAATCCTACTCATTTTTTATTGTATGTAAGAGTTGTGTTACTGAACATACACTCGCCATTTATATGCAATATAATATGATGCATGAAGAAATACTCACCAAACCACACACATTAACACATCATCAATAATTTAAACCACAATATGTTACTCGTCATTATAAACAGTTATAGATATATCTCGTCATTACTCATAGACATAAAGCAATACATATATCTCATCATTACTCATCGTCGTAAACAATACATATACCTCATCAAGACTCAACATCATCACAATGTTTAACTTACCGGCTAACTACATGTTAACACCTTTTTTTTATTCATATCCTTAAACTCAACATTTAAACAACTTACTTCATCTCGTCAAACATAATTTTATAATACACTAAATCGTCTCACGACTAACAACTATTTACTCTCAATCATAGTCTTAATAAAAACCATCACTCCGTCTCACATTTATCATCACCTATAACATCGACCATTCCCATAATCTTAACTTCATTATAACTTAAGGTCTTTATCCATCTACTATTATTATTTACGACATCTTTAATGCTCACAAACAACTCTAATATATTTTAAGGTTTTGTTACCTCCACCATCGATTATCTTTATTATTTATGCTTAATAGCAGTTTTAGCCTCCTAAGTATAATTTTTTTTACGATTTTGACCCCTTAACAAAAACAATTACAACCCAACCCCTTAAGTATAGCTCTTTTTGCATTTTTGATCCCACATACCAATTTTGATCAATTCAACGCAGACGTGGCACCCACATCACTTAAGTGAGGTGCCAAGTGCTATTTATTATTTTTTTTAAAATTTTATATCCACCTTGAATTAATAAACGGAAAAAAATTATATTAAAAAAAAATGAGAAAGGAAGGAACAAGGAATGACACGTGAATATCTTCTTAAAAAAACAGAATTTTTTCTTTCTTAAATCAAATTCAATCCAATTCTCTCAATTCCCCCACTTCAATTCTCTCCTTAGAATTGAAGTTGTTGTTCTTCTTTTCTTCAACTTTCTTTTAATTTTTTCTCAATTTTTTCTTTCTTATTTTCCCCCATGTGAATATCTTCTTTTCTTCAATTTTCTCAATTCCCCCGTGCTGTTTTTTGTAGATATTGATCTGTGTTCTTTTCTTTTCTTCAACTAACTATTGTTCTACCAAACCAAATAGAGAATATTTGGGTATTTAACAGTTTAATGGTTGATGTTGTTGCAAGTTGTTACTGTTGTTGACAATGATGTTGTTAGAAGCAGAATATTTGGATGATGATTGTTGAAATTTTTGTTTTAATTTTTCATTTAATTTATGAATTTATATGAGTATGTGTTGTTGATTATGTGTTATTGATGAAGTAATACTTCACTTATAATTTTTTGAGTTTTTATGAAGTTGTACGAAGATGATGTTGAAGAGTGTGTTGTAGAGGAAGGAAGGAAGAAGATAACGAGGAAGGAAGAAAAAAAAATTCTGGATTTTTTGTTTAGATGTCATTCCATTTCTATTTCCTTTTATTTATTTATAAAGTGAAAAAAAAATCTTTTTATTTTTATTTTTCGTTTTAGTAAATTCAGCTGGCAATAAAATTAAAAAAATAAATTTTCAATTATTATAAATTTTCATCTCATATGTTTAACTATACCGTCATTTTTATTTATCAATTATTATAAATTTTCATCTCATATGTTCAACTATACCGTCTTACACTTTTCTTGTTAATCCCCATCTTAAGCTCACCTTCACTATAAAGGAAATGCCCTTAAAACACGTAGACATACCTCCCTTACCTAAAGATCACTTCTTTCATTTTAAACTTAAGATGTTTATCTCGCATTATTAGTTCTCTTTGCATCATTAATTTTCTTAAACGATCACACCCTATTCTTCGTTTATTTTAATCTTATACTCTTTTATATGACTATTACTTTAGAAACATTACTAGTTTAAAGACATCACCTCGTCCTAATCCATCATTTTAAAATACCGCCCCACACTTTCAATTATAATCGTCTTACACTTCAAGGGTTAATTCATGTCTTAATCACACCGTTACTCTAGGAAATTACTTTTAAATAAACACTTAGACATACCTCGCCTAGGGATCACCTCCTTCATTTTAACCTAAAGTCTTTACCTCACCATTATCATTATCTCCAACATTAACCTTCACTTTAGCTTACACCTTCCTATTTTCAATTACGCTCGTCTTATCTCTTCACCTAATATCTTCATTCATCTTAAACCATGTCACCATTTTAATTGTTTCTTTTGGTCATACACTCTTCTATCTACTTCTATCTTTGACTCATTACTATTATAAGGAATCCACATTTATCATCATCAACTATTCTAAGTCATCACTCTATATCTCGTCTTATAATCGTGTTATACTCCTTGAACTACTTCGTTGTTATGGACTCATCGTTGTTTTATAAATCACTCTTAGGACACCTAAATATACTTTCCTTGCTTTGGTATGTTGCTTCGGGATCTTATCCTACACATTAGGATCTCATTGGAGGAAGAAAAATGAGATTTTCAAAGTCCGGGAAAAGTGTACAGTCATGTACTTCAAGTGCACGGTTGTGCGTTTTCACAACACACAGGATGGGAAAAACAGGAGCAGACGCACACTCCGTGTCTCCCAGGAGCACCGTCGTGCGTTTTTGACACGGTGTAGAAATCGCAGAATTTCCGTAATTTCGCTTTAGGGGACCTTTTCCGACACCGTTAGACATGGCAACGGGGGAATCGGGGGCGGGTTCAAGCATCCTCATCCCCGCCCCTGCTTCCATGCACCTGCCCCCGCCCCCGTCCCCAAACTATATTGGGGGTAAAAATTGAACACCCAACCCCGCCCCCAATGGGGACGGGTCTCCCGGCCCCGCCCCAACGCCCACTCGCAAAAACTCTATTTTTTATAAAATATTTAAAAAATGCATATTTTTTCATTTTTTTCATAGCAACAAAAAACAATAATTATTTTAATAATTAAATATTTCATAAACTTTTTTCAAAAAGAGCAAAATAATTATAATAAATATGTTTCTAAAGAGTAATAATATATTAAAATAGGTTAGTGCTTATAGAAATAAGATTAAAAATTTTAATAAAGTATATTTCAAAGAGCGGGTGTGAAGCGAGGGGCGGGTGCGGGGCGGGCGTAAGCATCCCCCACCCCCGACCTCGCCCCCGTACTAAAAATCCAAATTTCCCCCACACCCGCACCCAATTAAATCGGCTTTTCCCCGTTAAATTTGGGGCGGGGGCGGGCGAGTCCGACGGGGACGGGTTTTGTTGCCATAACTAGACACTGTTTTCGACCCAAACTCACCTACTTCGTCCCTAAACATCACCCTAAGGTTACCCTCACATCCAAACACTAATTCTCACATAATCCACCATGCTACGACATTATTTTACCCATTTAATCCATTACTCTAACACCTAGTTATTTCAATCCTTATCCTTCTTCCTATATCAACCATCACCATACCTCGACTCCAAACTTCACAATTCTTTCTACTGATCTTCTATGATTATAATACACATTAATTCTCATCAAATCTAATTATACCTAATCATAACATCTTCTCTCATGATTAATTCTCTAATCAAATTATCTAACCGTTGGTCTCACAACCCTAATTTTCCCTTCACAACCCCAGTTACACCAACACTTCTCACCAAGAGTAGTTCATCATCATTGAATCATCATAATTTTTATAATAACAACACCAAATTTACAAAATCATAACGACGGTCAAATTCACAGTTATAACAACATAAAATGATATAATATAACAACTAATTCATTATAAGAATAATTAAGACAACAAATATTAAGAACCTCTCACTTTCTACATGAATATACAACCCTTATTGTTGAATATAACTCCTCCCACTTTACCTCTAGTTTGCCGAATTGATGAATTCTTACAGTTGGATCTCTCCCTAAGCTCTTCTCTCTTTGCCTTCTTTGCTCTTAACCCTAGTTTTCCTCTTTAGTCACTGACTTATGTTCTTTCTCTGTAACCCTAATTCTGTAATGCGCCCGGTTCCAATTTCCTTGGCAATTAACTGCCGAAGCGCCCTAAGTCCTGAAATGGCAGAAACTTTAGCTTTTGGACCTGTTATGTGTTTTAAACACATAACAAAACCTATTCCAATATTTTCACATCAACAACAACAATAAATTATCAACATTTGATTCAAATAAAAATGTACCACGATAGCAAATTACCACGATGAAATAAAAATGTACCAACATCAGTTAAAATACATAATTTCAACTAAATACGAACAAAAGTCGCCAAAGTTTGAAAATGAAATTAACAAAGCCTAAAACCAATAACTCCTAAAACTAACAACATAACACTACTCCTGCTCGACATGCTGTCTGCTCGGCCTCGGGCTCGCTTCCTGGTCAATATCGGTGTGATCTGCTCCCTAACATGGCGCATGGCCTCAAACCATTGCTCAGGGCGCATCACCTCCGGACCCAACTGCTCATCAGCATAGGCAACAACGCCACAAAACATCTTATATGTATTAGGCGAGCCTCTCGCCTCGTACTGCTCCCACTGTTGTGCAATGATCTGCTCCTCACTTGCTGGCCTCAGGAGATCTCCTGGAAGAGGTGGAAAAATTTGAGGGTGAGACACCGTAATGTACCATAATATATAGCCATCCTCCATCCTCCATGTCGTCTCTCCTGCTGGCTCACCCCAATCGGGCTCCTTAATCGTGTGAATACGGAAGTCAACGAAAGCTTGCACAATCTGAGTCGGTCGCAGCTCAACAACATCCGTCGGATGTCTAGGGACATTATGCACATATTTGTACTGCCGCCTAACTCTCTCTGGCAAGTGACGATACACCTTCTCAAGACCGCACATAATCCAGCATGAATACTAGAAAATCTCCTCAAAATGTTGGATCTCCCTAAGCTCTTCGTACGGCCTCCATGTAACATCATCAAACCCCGCCTTATCAAGCAATGAGCGATACGTCGCCCCTCTCCATGACCATTCTGTAACGCCCATTTCGCCGCAACCAGATAGTTTGGGATATAGTCGGGATTTGGATCAACACTGTATAAGTCAGGAAAATGCGCCAAAAACTATCCCTGCACAAACCAAACAAATCACATTTATAAGTAATTACGCAGAAAAAAAACAAAAAAAATAAAGTTAAGGTTTAAATGTGACAATTTCTTACAGTGAGCAGTGTCACGTTTCCTCCAAGAGCTCTGCCTCCAGGCAAAGAAACCTCAAATAGACAGTGGTATAGGTATGCCAATGTCATGCCTCCCAAAGAATAATTACGCATCCCTGCATAGTCATCCATGGTGCTCAGATAGATCAACTCGATGCGTTTGTTACTTTTATCACCAAACAACAAGCACCCAACCAAGTACAGGAGGTAGGACTTCACACAAACAGTCCTAACCCTTTCCAGCTCATGTGGATCCCTTGGATTCTGTGGATCCGACAATCTGATAAACTCATCAAGGTAGTCCTTATAATACTCCCTCAGCGTCTTATAACTAATGTAAGCACCGTACTATTCATTGCAATTTTTCACTGCAACAGCCTGCGTCACACCTAAGTGTCTCACCATCAGATCCGCTCCATTAACCCGAGACATCTTCTTTGGATTATCGTGTGGATGTTGGAGATCCAAAATCTCAGCCCCATGATTCATGATTTTTACTTTACGCTCTTTACGAATATGAAACAATAAAAAAAAAAAATTTTAAACAACATAAACATTGTAAACATTTAAATAAAAAATTACAAATTAACACATTTAAAAATAGAAATCACAAATTTAAATTGACGCACATATTTCTAATTTAAGACATAACACATTTAAAACTAAAAAAAAATACATAACACATTTTAAAAAAATAAAACATTTAAATTGGCACGCACATGTAATTTCAATCTATATTACGTGCGACATTTTAAAATTAAATTTTGCGTGCCAATTTAAAACATCAAAAACAGTTAAAAGTTGATATAATATTTAATAAGTATTGCATATGATAATTTTAGATAATTAAAAATAACACTTACGTTATCTGGATTATACTAGAGCGGCAATGCAACATGTTTGGCATAAGAGAACAAGAGAGATGTATTTTTTGGTCCTCCAGGAAAGGGAGGATGATCAGGTAACGTCTTTGGGGCTGTCGCTGCTGCAATGTCATCCTGATCTAATACAGGCACAACATCCTCCTGAATATGCTGCTGGTCATAACCACCATTCGTGGCATCGTGCATCTGACACTGATAATTCAGGTACTCCACCTGCGTCGGGTCAACCACCTGCGACTGTTCAGGCTGTGTAGCCTGAGAACTCCCTTCACTAGACGCCCTCCGACCTTTACCTCTTCCTCTATTCGGTATATGTGCATTTTGCTTTGCCCGCCTGGTGGTTTTTGTCATAGCATGTCTACCACCTATAAGCTTAGATGGATCAATCGGCTGCCCTTGATCCGGATCAGACATACCTACACAAAAATTTAAAAAATTAACATCATTCAACTTAAGCATAAACTAAACATCATTCACAACATACATTCATCCATAACATTCAAAACCACATTCAACCTAAACATAATCTAAACATCATTTCCATCAACTACAATTATTTATAGCTACATAAACTAACTAAATAATCAATATAATTCTTATTTGGGCATTTTATCAAACACTTTGTGTGCAAAGTATCAAACAATTCAAATTGTATTCATTTGGCACCAATCAAAACCACATTATACTTAAACATCAATTACAACAACTACATTCATTTATAAACTACTTGCAATCATCAAATTGTCAATTCCTACATCAATCCTAACCACATACAAACTACCCATATCCTTTTTAAAAAAAACCTAAACAAACTAAGATTATGATTACAAATGATTAATATTACTTACTCGTGATAATGTGGAGATTATTGAGTTGCAAATCGTGAAAATGGAGATTGGAGGATTTGGAGAGAATTTGAGAAGTTTGGAGAAAATGAAGAAACTGGAAAACTGATGTTTCTGTTTCTGCATATGTTCATGACGACTCGGCAGTTAATTGCCGATGTAACCGACGGTAGTTAACTGCCGCAGGTACTTTTTCTCAGCAATTAACCGCCACCGACGCATTTACGTGTTTTACTGGTGTTTTTCAGTCCTCATTAATTGTCAACAACAATTTTCCTAAAATTAAAAGTAGTAGTATCACACGAAGCAGTCTGATCCGACCCGGCCCAAAAGAGTAAAAAAACACCGGTTCCATATTCGTGAGGTTTAAACCATAAACGAAGAACAAGAAAAGAGAGGCAGAAACCCTTTCTAAACCCTTTTCTGCATTCTCCACCTTCAACAATGTCACCTAGTTTCATCTTCGACCCTCCCAGCGACGAAGAAATCGAACTCTCCGAACACGATTCAGACGAATCCGATTCAGAACAATCACAACCCGAATCTCAATCAGGAGAAGACTCAGACCCAGACTCAGACTCAGAATCAGAACACCGCCGCAAAGAACCACGAGTTTCAAAGAAGAAAACACAGTCTCCATGGGACTTCACAGAATACTCTGAATCAGTTGCTGAAGAACACGCTCGCAGAAGTACAACATCAGTAGACGATAAAATCTCAGCTGTCAGACAACGCTCAGCTCCGGTCGTTGCTTTGCCCGACAACGACGGCGACAGTAGTTCCGACTCCGAAGCTGATAAACGAGTAATCATTTCTGCCATTATAGCCTCTAATAACTTAGTTTATCTTGTGTGAAATCAGTTTGATTTTAGTTTATCTTTTGTTACAGAAATAGCTTATAATATAGGCCTTATTTGGATAAACAACTTAATTTGCAGCTTATAGCATAAAATAATGTCGAACTGTTTTCGTATAAGCTATAGGTTGTTTTCATAAACTATCTTAGCGAGCTGATAGAAATAAGCTACAAATTGCTTATAAAATATGAATATGCCATTAGGTGTTTTCCTAAGATTGCCCAATTGGTTTCACAAGTGCTTATTCAAATAAGCCAATCCAAACAGGCCCATAAGCACTTATATGATAAACACTTAATTAAGATGTTTATCGAAACAGTAAATGACGTCTCCGTAAACTCTGTAGAATAGCTTATAGCTGATGAAAACAACTTATATCTTATATGAAATCAGTTCGATTTTAGTTTATCTTTTGTTAGTGAAATAGCTTATAAGTATGCCCTGTTTTGTTACTGAAATAGCTTATAAGTATGACCTGTTTTGTTACTGAAATAGTTTATAAGTATGCCCTGTTTGGGTAAACAACTTAATCTGCAGCTTATAGTATAAGCGCCTATCATATATAAATGCTTATTATAAAATAAAGTCAAACTGTTTTCTTATAAGCTATAAGTTGTTTTTATAAACTATCTTGGAGAGTTAATAGAAATAAGCTGTAAACAGCTTTTTAGCATGTCATAAGTTGTTTTCGTAAGTTCTCTCAAAGATTTTCCCAAGTGCTTATGCTAGTATATAAACTCAAATGACCCAATCCAAATATGCCCATAAACACTTATGACTTATGTAATGCTTAATTAAGCTGTTTATCCAAACATGACCACTGTGCTTACATGTTTCAGACCTTGCTTTGTAAGTCATGGTAGAAATTAAAGAATTGTTATTTTTAACAAATAATAATATATTGGGTTTGGTTAGGATGATTATAGAAGAAGTGCATATTCATCTTATTTTTAGAAGTGGTTTTGCTGATGGATGGCAGAAAGTCGGGATTATTTGTTTTGAATAGAAGAAAAGCATATGCATCTTATTTTTATAAGTTGTTTTCTGATTGATGGAAGAAAGTTGGGCTTATTTGTTTTGAAAATCGATAATTTTTTTGTGGTTGTGGGATTGGGTTTGTTTAGGAAGATTATAGACCAGAAGAAGAAGATGAAGAAGATGGTAATGCTGGTGAAAACAAGTCCTTCTTTGCTCCTTCTGCTGGAACCTCTTTCAGTGCGGATTCCTTCTTGCAACTCAATTTGTCTCGCCCTTTACTCCGGGCTTGCGAGGTCTTGGGGTATTCTAAACCAACACCAATTCAGGTTATTTTTTTTGCTTTTTTTTTTTTTATATTTTTTTTAATTTTTTAATGATATTTTGATTCTTAGGATTATTGGAAAAATATACTTTGCTTCGCCTTTTGAATCTTTCCATTATATGAGTTAGTTATGTAGTTTCATGCTCTGTAGGACAGTTCGGATTGAAAAATTTACTTGTTTTTGTGATTTTGAATCTTGATGTTAGGCGGCTTGTATACCATTAGCATTGACTGGTCGTGATATATGTGGAAGTGCCATTACTGGATCGGGAAAGGTAGACTTTCTGTTGCTTCTATTTTGGTGGTTTATTTGTGATACCGTGCTTCTGTGTTTTAGTGGCTGATCTTTATACAACCGTGTTTCTTTTAACACCCTTGGTCATTATCCTGCTATCATGCAGACAGCTGCATTTGCACTACCTACTTTAGAGAGATTGCTGTTCCGTCCAAAACGTGTGCATGCAATAAGGGTCCTTATTCTTACTCCAACCAGAGAGTTGGCAGCACAGTAAGTATCGCATAATTGTTTGTTACATTCTTGGATCACATTTATCATGTAATAAAGACATTTCAGATATTTAAGTGTGCCAGGAGGGCAAGTGGCATATAGATCATAAAATGTAACGGGAATGTTCTTTTCTTTTACATGGCTGAGTTGCAGTATGTCTACTAGTATGGATTTCTATGGCTTTGCATTCATGTTCATCAGTGCTTCACACTCAAGCCTGAGCTTAAATGAGAATACCTACTGTCATGGCTGTGCAATGACTGAATTCAGTTTTTGTTTTTAACATACTCTGGCCTTTTCTGTTTCTTTCTGTTATGTTTTTAAATTAACGATAAACGTGTTTGTTGTAAATTTAAGTAATAACTTGTCAATGCTCAAATTCCAATTAGGCTTTATTCAATCAAGTCTTTTTTTTTTTAATTATGATTAATCAAGAACTTCCATTGGAGGTTAATAGATGTAGATTTTTGAAGTACTTCTTTGTGGTGATTCATGCTTCTTGCTTTCTTTCTTTCTTTCTTTCTTTCTTTCTTTCTAAGCATGTTTATTCCTAATTACTTTTGGCAGAGTTCAAAGTATGATTAAGAACCTTGGTCAATTTACTGATATAAGGTGTTGCCTGATTGTCGGTGGTCTGTCAACAAAGGTTAGGTTACTTTTTCGATTCCATGCCGCCTTATTTAAGATATTTTGATTTGATGGACCGGAATAAAGATATATGCTTCTTGATGATTAGAATCTATGTTTCCTCTCATTTTTAATCAAATACTCTCTCTTCATCACATTGTTCGGTGATTTAGTTTTTGAGTAAGAGAATGAAATGTGTATTTTTTTCAACTCCCCTGCTATCTAGGTGGTGAGCAATGCCGATTGTCTCCTTTGCTATTTATCTGTGCTTTAACAATTGTTGTTTTTCATCCTAGGAGCAAGAGGCTGCCTTGAGATCAAGGCCAGACATTGTTGTGGCTACTCCAGGACGTATGATAGACCATTTACGCAATTCCATGTCGGTGGATTTGGATGATCTTTCTGTTTTAATCCTTGATGAAGCAGATCGTCTTTTGGAGCTAGGATTTAGTGCTGAAATTCAGGAACTTGTGAGTGTTTGCAACCCTATGATTCAAAAATCACTGTAGTTACATATGCTATTTCACAATTTTTCTTGTCATATTTGTTGGAATATAGTGTCAAACACATTTGATTGTTTAACAGGTTCGCGTGTGTCCCAAAAAAAGGCAGACCATGTTGTTTTCCGCAACCATGACCGAGGAGGTTGATGATCTTATTAAACTTTCCCTATCCAAACCCCTGCGCCTTTCTGCTGATCCATTGGCAAAACGGCCAGCATCCTTGACCGAGGAGTAATTTCTTCACTTTCCATTTTTACTTTCCGATATAATCATTCATCTCATGTGATTGCTCTTCAGATGTATGTTATATATCATAAATGACAAAATCACAATTATAGCGGTATGAACACAAAGACTCTTTGAGCTTGCAAAATAAATGAAGAGTGTTTTTCATGCTTTTTGGGCAGTTAAGAACCAACACGTAGAGAAGATGGGGATGTTGTATTGGATGAGTGGTAAGACTAGACGGATTAGGATTAAGAATGACACCATTAGAGAGAGAGAGTTGGGGTAGCACCTATAGTACAAAAAATGGTAAAAAATAGGCTTAGGTGGATGTAGAGAGAAGACCTGTAGATGCTGTAGTACGAAGAGAAGATTAGATAGAGAAGATTAAAAGAGGTAAAAGGAAGACCTAGAAAAACTGTAAGATAAACTATTAGGAAAGATTTAGAGGTTAATGAGTTGGATCCAAATATGGTGTATGATAGAGCATTATGGCGTGATTTGATCCATGTAGCTGACCCCACTTAGTGGGATAAGGCTTGGTTGTTGTTGTTGTAGTGTTGTTCATGCATGCGCAGAACTATTTACAGTTTGCCGTATGCATGGTTTTACCATAACACTTGCGATTTCTTTTCCTTTTCAGGGTGGTTAGACTAAGAAGAATGCGTGAAGTAAATCAGGAAGCAGTTCTTCTTGCAATGTGCTCCAAAACTTTTACTTCTAAAGTGATCATTTTCAGGTTTCATTATTTACTATTTACTATGCTTACATGCAGCTTGTGACAGTTTCCTCAAAAAAAAAATGCAGCTTGTGACAGTTGATTTCTTGAGTTAGTGAAATCTTTTGCATAGCTATAGTTAACTATTTCTGAATATGAATATGAATACAAGGTTGATTTACTACGACCCCTGTGTAATGTACATTAGGAATTAGGAAATAGTCATCAAATTGATAGTTGCAAATTTCTAGTTAGTTACATGCAATGCAACCTTCCTATAATTGTACCAATCGGAAAATCTTCTGTCTTTATTTCAGATTTTGAATTTACATTTTTATTTGCACTGCTTTTGAATTATTAACTTCTTTTTCACTGTTCTGCTGCCTCTAACTACTTGAATAATTTCTCATTTTGATATGCAGTGGAACGAAGCAAGCTGCACATAGATTGAGGATTATATTTGGATTAGCTGGATTGAAAGCTGCTGAGCTTCATGGAAATCTTACTCAGGCCCAACGTCTAGGAGTATGTTTCTTATTCTGATGTGTCTATTTTAGCTCTTTGTTTTGCTCTGTAGTTATATAATTATACTTATTATGTCATTGTCACATTTTTGGGTTACTAAATTGGTGATGCTAATTTGGATCTGTTTTTTGTTTTAATTGCTACTGAAAGGGATTTCAGCATTGAATGCTATTGTGGCAATGTTTGCTCACTTCTGGTTATTTGTATAGGCTTTGGAACAATTTAGGAAGCAGCAAGTGGATTTTCTGGTTGCAACTGATGTGGCTGCTCGTGTAAGAATCTATTCTACAAGAACTGAAGTTTATTTCTTCTTATCACTTTGAATATAGTATTAATATCTTTTATTGTATATTCCCAACACAAGATAATGATAGTGAAACTAGGTTAGCTTAAGAGAAACATAAATTTGTTAAGGGCCTGTTTGGTTCAAATGAATAGAGGAATTTAAATGGAAGGGAGATAAAGGATTGGATAAGTTATTGTGTTCGTTGGGAGAAGGGAGGGATTTTAATGGAGGAATTACCTTTTACCTCTATAATAATATATGATATAAAATTTCATATAAAGGATATTTGAGTCAATCGTCCAAAATTTTATAAACATGTCTTCTCTCCCCTCCAATATTGGAGGGGTTCTATAATTGATTGGAGACTCAAGTAATTGAGGGGAGGTCCTAGAAAAAAAGAACAAACAATATTACTACCTCCATTCCTTGGAGACAATTCACTTTTAATAACTGATGTATCTAGTCTATATTATAGACGGTTATTCAATGAACCTAAAAAGTGATTTGTCTTTTATAATAAGGTAAGGCGGTAGTAAGTTTGAAATAATCCCTCCCGTCCAACCAAACACTACTTAAGTTTACTCCTAATCCCATTGGCATTTGCTTTTGCCATTTTGGATATAGATTTAACAGTCACTTAATTTTACTTCAGGGACTTGACATCATAGGTGTTCAAACAGTTATCAATTTTGCATGTCCACGTGATCTTACCAGGTATACTCTATGAACTATATCTTGACTTGTTTTCAGTTTTGTACATGTACATCCTGCAATTTTGTCACTTAAATATAACCTCATTATATCTGAGCTAATTACTGACATATCTTTATCAACTCTGAAGCTATGTTCATCGAGTGGGTCGTACAGCAAGAGCTGGAAGAGCGGGATCTGCAGTCACATTTGTTACTGATAATGACCGGTCACTTCTAAAAGCTATTGTGAGTACCATTTAGAGAATTGCTGTAACTACTTCCAACACTCTTTTCGCAGCAGTGGCTATGTCACTTCATTTATTTTGTTGTGCACCTTTCTCTGCGAGTTATTAAGTTTGACATTTCACAAGAAAGCTTATACATATATATTTCATCCTTTACAGAGAAATAACTTTTCCTTATATAATTACTGATTTTACCTTTCCTATGGTCTGGAACTCTGGATTATATGTACCTTTAATGCTGGTCACTTTAATATGCTTAGTAAAAGTCATTAGTTTTAATTCTTTTCACGGGTTGCTGCATGTTTATTCTGCTAGTAATTTGGTTTTATTATTTGAAAGTTGTATTGCTTCTCTGTTAAGTGAGATAATGCAAACTAAAATAAGAAAAAGAAAATGGACGTGTTAATCAGGCCACTATATAATCTTTCTTGTGAATATCTATTTCAATTAATTAGGCAAAGAGGGCTGGTTCAAAGCTGAAAAGCCGCATTGTTGCAGAGCAATCTATACTAAAGTGGTCTCAAGTAATTGAGCAAATGGAGGACCAAATTTCTGAAGTACTTCAAGAAGAGAGGTTTTGATTACATTTAGTTGTTAAGGCTTCATTGTTGTTTCTTTTTCTTTTATAATATTGTACTAAATTCTTATTTTCCATTTCTTCAGAGAAGAAATGATCCTAAGGAAAGCTGAAATGGAGGCCACAAAGGTATTTGATCAGTTACTTTTGTTTTATTTGGCTTTAATCATTGGATTACACAATGTAAGTTTTTGCTTGGTTTTTGTCTGTTGACATCTTATATTAAGAAACAGCATTTCTGAAGTAACATTATTTAGAATATTGTCTTAATAGTACTGTACTCTTTATTACTGTATTCTGTGAATTTAGTTACTTCCATTTTCCCATCCTTCACATTTCCTGGTCAATAAAATCACACTTTTATATGATATTGCAGGCCGAAAACATGATTGCACATAGGGATGAGATTTTCTCCCGCCCCAAAAGAACCTGGTTTGTTACAGAGAAGGAGAAGAAGATTTCGGCAAAAGCAGCAAAGGTACAGTGTTGTTTTATTTTGCTGATATTCCTCTAGTGGATCATTAGTGAATTCTAAGAACAATCCGATTAGGGATCAATTGTGTGTCTGGCCAGTCCATTCAAGGTCGTAGTCTTATATATTTAAGGGTTAGTGTTAATTAAAACGATTCAATCCTAACCATAGTGATACGCATATGCTATGCTAAGACTAAGTTAATTTCCAATCGATTTACCGTAAATCCCTAAGATTTTCTCAACAAGTATTATGCATGTGAAGAAGGTTGGCTATTTCCCTTCTATGTTCTGCAATCTTTAGCAGTCAACGTGGCAAGCCAGCCAACCAAGTGATTAACCGACACGTTTTTGGTTCTGAATTTGCAAATAATTTGCTTTAGCAGTCAACGTGGCAAGCCAGCCAAACAAGCGATTAACTGACATGTTTTTGGTTCTGAATTTGCAAATAATTTGTAAAATGCAGCCTGATGTTAATAAAAAATGAAATGACAGGCATCACTGGATAAAGAAGATGGTTCTTCTCATAAGATGGTTAGTGCCCAACAAGCTGAAGACCTCAAAATGAAGGAAAAGAGGAAGCGGGAGCGAGAGGTAAGAAGTATTTCCCAATCTTGTTATGCATATGGATCAGTTTGTTTTGTTACATATAAAATGTACATAAGGTTGCTTGTATTCTTTGTTACGACTTGCATGCTTATTTAATGGAAATATCTTCGATGCAGAAAAATATGCCTAGAAAGAAGCGCAGAAAGTTGGAAGCAGCTAGGGAGATGTTGGAGGATGACGAGCATGATGACAAGCCAAAAGTAAGCACTCCTTACCTGTTAACTTTCTATATACGGTTAAGGTTGTATTCCTTATTCCTCACATTCTGTTATACTGAAAATGAAACGCATAAAATTGCAGGGCAAGGGGACAGATAAGAATGAAAAGGCTGGACTGACCCTTGTTGATCTTGCGTACCGACGTGCAAAAGCAGTAAAGGCCACCAAGAGGGCATTAGATTCTGGAAAGATTATTAAGAAGCCTCAAAAGAAATCTAATCAATCTAATCCCTCGCGAAAGACTTCTTCTTCAAGGACAGAAGAGATGCGGGAGTTATTCCAGACTGACATGAAGGATAAAAAGCCGAAACAGAGAGGTTCTGGAGTAGGAAAGAAGGCCCAAAAATCATTCAAAAGCAAGTCAAGGTATCAAATTAATAAAACCTCTCTCATTTCCAAAACTATTATCTGATCCTTTTAAGCATCAATAGAAATATTTGTGTCTCTAATTTTCATTTTCTTGGTGTTCAAAATTTCTATGAATATTTTTACTTTATGGTTGTACAGTTGCTGGCACTTGTATATTTTCCTGTTCCTCTAAATAGAAAGCAGAACATATCAGTTAATAAATGTGATATTTCATTTTCTTTTCTAGTGTAAAAAAATATGGCATATCATCAATACCCTTCTATATCTCTCCCTTCTAGGTGCCTATTGTAACTATATATTTTCATAGTTGTAGTTTCCTGTGTTGCGGGGTTTTATTTTCGTTCACCATCGAAAGATACATTCAGTGGTGAAAGCCAAAATACACAGTCCGATTTCGATTGTTTGTCCCCATTTACTACCCTAGGAGATGCTACTCTGTTTTCCTTCAATATATAAATAGAAGTATACCTTTATTACACATTCTTTTGCTCAAATGAAATAGAGCTCTATTGGTTAGATGTTAGATGTATAAAGGCTCAATTATTTTTTGAGCAAAGGCAAAACTAGTTCATTTCATTAATGAGTAATAGGTACAAATAAGATGGTACATCATGAAAAATATGGGGCTAGGGTGGGATAAGGAAGCTCTAGCTATGTTATAAGCTACCTTATTTGCCTGTCTCCTGACATAGCTCATAATAAAATTATTGCGAGATGACAATAGATCCTTACATCTAGAAATGATATCTCCCAACTCATTTTGTGGAGTAAAACTCAATTATATCACTTAAAAAAGTAGGTATATACTCTATACATTTGTTTATGCAATGCTAATTAATTTCAAATTCCCTTTTCAGGTACAAGAGGAAGTAGTGTGTGGGGCTAATAATCCTTGACATAAATATATGCATGGAAGGTCAGGAAACTTGCAACGTGTGACCTTATTATTGACCTCACAATCTGATCTAGTCAAATGCTTATGCCTATATATCCACTCCATTGTTGGTTACACTTGTGAGTTGCACCTGATGGCTCTACTGTTTTTTGTGTAATCAATGAAAGGGTGTTGCAGTCCTAATTTTTTTAATTATATTGTATAACCTCAGCTTGATTCTTGTCCCAATTAGATTTATAGCTAATCAGTTTTGTAATCCTAACATGGGATTGAGTTCCAAATGTTATCAAAAGAAATTATTTATGAAAAAACTCATAATTTTGTTGCTTCTGCATTTGATCTGACGTGTTGGCCTGTGAATGATATTTAAGTGGCTAATTTGTCAAAAAAGAAATCAAATTGATATTTTTTTTTTTGAAGGACAAATTGATAATTTTTATTTAATTCAGTTCATAATATGGGTTAACTTTCCTTGATTCGATTCAGATAAAAAACTACAATTTATCCAATAAAAGGTCTACCTTTAATTTTCAAAACGTGACTGACCAAAAAGTTTTGAGATAATTCAATACTTAGCATGTTTAGCTCGACTTTTTTTGGCTTCTAATTTCCTTAGAAGTTGGACCAAAACATATTGTTAGTCTTACCCAGAAAATTAGTTTTTGTTTGTAAAAATTGTATAGAAGGAGCCTGTAGGTGTTGAAACAAATAAGTAGGTTTCACTATCATTAATTATTTATCTTGCTTTCAAATCTCTAATCTTTAAGAAATGAAGAGTATCCCAACTCATTTTCAATAGTAACTTTATGCAATCAGCCACGCTTCAAATCCTAGTGAGAATTTTTTTGACAATCATTTATATTTGCCTTTCAGATCTTTTTATGCGGTACTTCATTTGTTTTCTAATGTTTATACAGATCTTATTGTGCGGTACTTCACTTGTTTTCTAATGTTTATATCCTTCCACTGTCATAATAATATATTTTTATAACTACAATTTAAATCGGACCATGATAACATTTTTTGGTTAAGTAAAGAAGTGACTAAAAATTCACATTATAAGGTGAATAAGTAGGGTGTTAGGAGCTTGAATCCCGATTCCTATATATATTATACAATATCCCCACCAATCGAGTTAAACTCACGAGGACAATCGGACCATGATAACCGATAACCATCACTATTCACCCACAAATATTTTAATTATACGGTAAGGATGATTTTTTATTACAAGATGTGGTGAGTGTGAGGTTTCTATAATGCTGAAATCATATGCCCATGTATGCCTATATGAGTTTTATGCATGTCTCTATATATGGTGACTTGAGTCATCAACGTATCAATGTTACTCCCAGGGCGGAGCTAGGATTTTACCTGGAGGGGAACCATGATCAACACATGAAATCTTTAAACTTTTGTTACAACAAACTACACAATTTAATATCATATTTACCTAAGGTTGAATTTGTAGGCAGAACGGGAATTTGGAACCTTTGCAACTTACACGGGACCATAGTCAAAGATACTGATGTAAAATCATACCATCATTTTCTATTCGCTTTCTTTAGCTTTCTATTTTTGCTTTTTTTTTATTTTTTATTTTTTATATAAATTGTCCAGAACAATCTTACAATAAACCGATATTTTTATTACACAGTTATAGTTTTTTTTTTAATCGTAAAAACCGAAGTCTAAATCTAATTTGAGAGACATCATTTCTTTATTCAAATCAAATTGTGAAAGCTGTTAATACTTCCACTTTGTTTTAAATAATATGTATTTGTTTTTAGATTTAATTAAAAGGGTCTTGCTAAGTGCTAAGGGCAATGGTTAAGGATTCCAATAATAGAAACTTTGGTTTGGAAATATAAGTCTTTGCTTTTTTCTTAGCAATAATTACACAACTTTTCGATGCAAACTTGCTTATTTTAGTACTTTAACCAAATGCCCCAAGAGCAATGGTTAGCATTCTCCTAATTAAAATTGTGGAGGATTTTTAAGCATTGAATGATGTTTATTCAAATTAAGTACCAAAATTTTACCTAATTATAAGACCATTTTGAGAAATTTTTCTGTCCCTCTCAATAAGAACCCTTTGTGATTTTCAATTACATTAATTATTTCTTTACCAACATGCCCCTATTAATTCGCATCTTTTTCTTCAATCTACAATAAATATCATGTTAAAAATATAAACTAGCTCTCTCTCTCAAAGAACATAATCGTAAAAACAATACTCATCCAAATTTCATACTACAACAAACTTTCTTAATTACGGTGATTTGACAAAAAAAACCTATAATTAAGAGTGGAGGCAGTACAATTTTTTAATTGTTCAATTCAAGTACACAAATGTGTTAATTACTTTTTGAATTTAAAATTACTTTTTATGCATAGCCCACCGAAGGCCGTTGATAATCAGGCAGGTTTGGTTTAGTTTTAGTTGAATTCTGAACCTAAATCAAAGAAAATTAATTGATTTAGATATTAGCTTTGTTCAAATTTGACTCAATCCAACTACATTTTTTTTAGGAAACGGACACCCTTGTCATTGGCTTTAGATTTATGCTCTTCGCCCTGCACTTTTCGCTCTCACCCAACTAAATGGACATTAATGTCCATGCGTGAGTTAAGTCACGCAGCGTGACATAACACACGCACCTTATAAGCCATGCGTGAGTTAAGTCACGCACCACTGACATGTGCGCGAGTTAACCCACGTACCTTGGCCGGTGGTCATTGGACGATGTTCAATGCAATATAATTAATTTTGCACGTTTTTGTTAAGTTTTTTCCACATTTTTTGACTATATTTATGGTAGATATAACCTATGTTACAACGTATTGAATAAAGTAAATAAATGAATTAGAATAAATTCAACGTGAATTCGAATAAAAATTGCGTATTGAATAAATTCAAATAAAAGTTACATTACAATATATAGACGAGTCATTACATTACATTACATTCGAAAATGTACCTTCCAACTACAACAATTATCTTGCCTATGGATGAGGTAAATTCAAACTTGCTAAGCAGCAGCACTCCAGCATTCGACCGACATTTCTATTGTTTCATTCAAAAGATTAAATTCTTGTTAGTCTTGTTTTAAATGACGGTATTCAAGTGTCAAAAGAATAAGGTCCATTCCTTGACATTTCAATACCTTCATTTAAACAAGCGTAACAAGAATTTAATCTTTTGAATGGAACAGTAGAATGCCGGTCGAATGCTGGAGTCCTGCCGTTTAACAAGTTTGCATTACCCCATTCAGAGGAAGATAATTGTTGTAGTTGGAAGGTGCATTCCCTACCTAATCACGATCTTCTGGCGGAATCAGATTGTTGATTATATCTTCAGTTGATCTCAGTAACGTTACCCGCATATCGATCCACTGGAACTTGCTGTGCTCCCAAAACATGCTCTTCACGTTTTCGTCGTTCGTTAATTCCACCCAAGTGAACGATACTCTCCCCTCGTCGAGCGTTGGACGTTTATACTGAACGCATTTCACCTTCCTTGTGTCTCTGGGGTTGACTCCTTGGTTGAATTCATTAAGTTGATCCTTGAGACCTCTTAACGTTACACCAAGACACCAAACCTTCAACCTCTAAGGTTCTCCACCGTTGAATTGTGCATGAACGTCGATCCACCCCGCCATTGCTTCAAATCTACACAGTAAGAAATTAAAAACAATCAATGAAAAACTCATTCAAACATTTCATCAAACACTTGGAGTGCAAATTATACATAAACCCTAAAACTCAAAATTACAACATTAACATGCAAACATCTGACCACAATTAAGCAACATAAGTCATTTACATGTAACATTGTATCATTTCTTGCAAGCAAGATCAAAATTTAAACAAACCCTAAATCTAAAAAAATAGCTACAACATACACATGCAAACATCTAAACATTTAAGCAACACAAGTCATTTTCATGTACGCACTGTATGATTTCTTGCCCAAAAAACCAAAATTTAAACAATCCCTAAATCTAAAAAATTTCTAATTTAAGAGAAAAAATTTAACATATAAACATAAAAGGTTAATGATGTTTGATTATGAAGACTAGGGGTGGCAAAAAAATCCGTGCCCGCGGGTATCCGCGGATAAAATCCGTCATGGGCACGGGGCGGGTAGTTAAACGGATACCCACGGGTATAATAAATGGGTATTTAACTACCCGTTATTTTATGGACACGGATACGGATTTGATGATACCCGTGCCCGCGGGTATCTGTACCCGTTAATAAATTAAGTAAATTACTAAAATATCTATGTGTATATATAAAATAACTTCGAATGCATATGAATATTTGGATGTTTATTTGGATTTTAGTCCTTTAGTGCTTTTATTTGGAGGTTTTTTTTTATACTTTTTGAATGTTTATTTGGATGTTGGTTGTATTTATCCTTTTACTATGGTATGATAAATTTGCTTGGGATTATGTAAAATCATGATTTTTGTTGGATTATGGTATAAATTATGAAATTTGAATGGAATATGTTATGTATGGATCTTTAAAAGTTGAAGTTTGTAGGTAATTAAAAAAGTTTTTTTTTTTTAAAAAAAAAAATAAAATCCATGGGTACCCGCGGATATCCGTGGGTATCTAAATACCCGTGGATTACCCGTATAGAGATACCCGCACAGATATGAGGACGGGCACGGGTACCATAATTATCCAACGGGGCGGGGACGGATATCATACTACCCGTACCCATGGATACCCATTGACATCCCCAATGAAGACTTGTTATTGGAGTGTTGTTTGATTTGAACTTGAAGGAATTTTGGGTTTGAATGATGTGAGAGAGATTTTTGAGATATTTTGTGATTGTAGATGAGAAATGAGGAAATGAGGTGTTCTGCCTTCTTTAAGACAACACGTAGCGTGAGTTAACTAGCGCCGCGCAAGTTAACTCACGAAGCGTTAGTTAAGTGGCACAATAATTAACACTTGCACTACTTAACTAACGCATGGGCATTTTGGGCATGATTGCAGGGTGCGAGTGTTTTGCGCTGGGGAAGAGGAGAAATCTTGGCTTTATAATTGTACTATTTCATTGTTTGCTTTATTTTGGCCAATCTTTACAAGAAATGTGTAAAATAAACAAAACTATTAAGAAGTATTTAATGTAATAAACCCTTCAATTTGTTTTTAATGTAATAGAGAATATAAAAGGAGCCTTATATAAATGAAAAAAAATCTATAAAAAAAGAACTCTTGTGTATTTTGGGAAGAATGGAAAATGGCTTTTGTTATTGAACATGTATATTCCATGATGTTATGTCTAAACAGTACATGGTACATTTATTATTGTGCTCTCTCTTTAATTGAAAGAAGACATATCCTCCATAAGTTCTATTTTGGATTTTGCATACAAATATGAAAAGTGCCACGAGATTGCTACCATTATATTAATTTGTCCATTGCCTTCTTCCATCAAACAAGGATATAGAAAATAATCACATTCAAACTTTACATTACATCTTGTGAATGTTAATAGTGCCACGGTTCTTAATATCTTCCATAAATCCATCAAGATTCCGATCGGAGGAACCACCGGTCGCCACCGCTTCCTCCGCCACCTTCTTCCACTTGATTGCATTTTGCTTCAACTCCTCTCCTTTTTCTCCTATTGTTGCTTCCAATAAGCACTTCTTCACTTCATCTCTTGTCACCAACTTATTATCAGCATGACTATAACCCAATCTAATACCAACTCCAAAAACATCAACCAAAAACTTTGCATTTGTGACTTGATCGCCCCATGCTGGAAATGTCAACATTGGAACTCCTAAACTAAGTGCTTCCATCGACGAATTCCAACCGCAATGTGTTATGAAACATGCTACCGAAGGATGAGCAAGTACTTCTTCTTGTGGACTCCAATTCACCACTTTTCCTCTCTCATTTGTTTCCTCTAAGAACTCATTTGGTAGAACATGTTTCTTTCGACCCGATTCCTTAGAAGGCGGTTTTAGTACCCACAAAAATGAAACATTAGAATCCAATAATCCATATGCAATTTCATTCACTTGTTCTTGTGGAAGGTACACAATAGTACCAAAAGAAATATAAACAACAGAATCTTTTGCCTTAGAGTTTAGCCACTCTATAATATTACAATCATCACTCTTAACAAAATCACCGCGAATATTACTCGCGCCTTTAATCTTTGGATTGTTAAACAATGGACCAATTGGCCTTGTAAGGATTGATTTTTTCGAAATATAGTCGATGAAATCATGCTCTAGTTCATCATAACTATCCACCAATACACAAAACACTTTAGATAAATTCTTAAACTGTTCTAAAATGAGTGTCCCTAGAAATGAATATTTACTAAAAGGATGTAGAAAATCCGGTATTTCGTTGTGTTTAAGAGCTACAAAAGGTAATTGAGCATCAATATAAGGTTCTTTTTCCGAAGGGAAACGTACCATTTTGTGGAAATAGTTATAGTAAGCAGTGAAAACAGCAGTGGATTGAATCCATAATAAAGCAGAAGGAATATCATGTTGAGAAGCTACATCACAAACCCATGGAAGAAAAGGGTTGTTTATGATGCAAGAAATAGGTTTGTTTGACTCAGCATGATTCTTAATCATTTGAGAAAGAAACTTTGTCCCAACAAGCTCAAGCTGTGTTGAGTATCCACCAAGACTTGCTCTAATGGGATCATCATCTTCTAAACCATCATCAAAGAAGTGGAAAGTGAGAGAACCATCACCTATTGGAGTGAGTGATTTGTGAGTGATATTGTTAACAGTTTGCATGTCTTTGCCAGCTTTCTTTGTAGTGATGAAGATGACTGAAGAACCCTTTGCAGCAAGACACTTTGCTAGTCTAAGAAGAGGGTTTATGTGTCCTTGTGCTGGATATGAGATAAGGAGGATGTGAAGGGGTGCTTCTGATGATCCCATTTTTCTTTTTCTTAGGTTGGTGATTTTCTTCTTTAGACTTAGAGATGAGACTTTTATCGTGGTAGTAGGGGATATACTTTCCAATTTATGGACCAACGATATAAATATTCTTCATTGTTGACTATTTGATAGTTGATACTTTTCTACTATAAAAATATCCTGACATCGGATCTGACGAGAGCTTTGTGGAAAAAAATAGAAAAAATGAAGACTAGTAAACTCTATAAAATCAATCGTTATTACTTTTTTTTTTGTTATTTTTTCATGGAGAAAAGTTTAGATGAGTTCGGCAGCTTAAAGCATATCTTAAAACTTAATAAGCGTTTGTAAATGGGTATTATAGATTGTCCATCAAAAAAGTTCTTACATCTGCATTAACTACAGTTAAACTTACAATTTTACAAATAAATCGGTTTCTTATCAACTGGATCAACTATCGGTCGTTATTAGTAGTTAGATACCAATCAAATCCAACTAATAAACTCTGTATAGGCTCTTTAAAAAAAACAACTCTATATAGACATTAGAAAAGACAAGTTTTGTTCCACAGTCAACATTTTACACCGTTCAAATCAAAAGGTCTGAAATAATTTAGTCATTTTAATTTGTAAAATAGTTTAGTCTTTTATCCATAGTCTCCTTCGGGAAAAGAAAGATAGAGAAAAGATAGTGAGAATAAGAGAAAAATAGTAGAAAACAAGATGATTAGTGCTTTGGTATGAAATAAAATTAATCTAACGAGTGAGAAGAAACAAATAAACATTTTTTTTATAGGAAAATTATTTGTGTATGCCCATAATCCATTTAAAGCATTTATGAGATAAAGATAAAGAGAGTGATGTGAAAGATGTGATAAATGGAAGATGTGATAAAAAGAGAGATTCTGAAAGCTCATATACTTCAAAATAGATGACGTATCGTATTCTTTACATATCTTGCATCGATACCTGTTCGATACTTCCTGATACGTATCAGGAGAATATACGAAGATTAATTTGTTTTTAAAACAATTATCTGATACTTTTCAGATACATCTGGGATACGAGCGATAGACGGTGGAAAACTGATATGTGCGGGCTACCTGATGGTTCTATTATATTTGGTATATATGTAATTGACTAAGTAACAATGTTTTCTATTTAGGATATATCATATATGTAATTAACTAATTGTCGCTTTATTTATTATCAATATTACTAACATTTATATTTCTATTGTTGCCGCCGTCTGTTTTGTGTCTCGTTATTTGTTTGAGAATGATGCTATTGTTGATTGTTGTGTGAAGGCAATTTCATTGTCGTGTCTTATCGTTTTTCTAAGGCTGTTTGATATAGATTTTGCACCAATTTTTTTGCTTTTGAGTTTTAGTCCATATTTTGTATTTTGAGTTTTAATATGTAGTTTAAATTTAATTATTTATTGACGTATCCCAGCCGTATCGTATCTTAAATTTTAAAATTTTTCTGTATCGGTGCCATATCTTATCCGTATCGTATCATGTATCTGGGCTTCATAGAAGAGAGATAAAAAAAAAATAAGGTGTTGAATGAATCTTTGAGAATTATGTATTTTCAAATATAAGAGTTGTTTTGTACTATAATGACACATGTAATTATTATTTTTGGAGTTATCTCTCCGATTCTCAAGAAAAGAGGGTTTGATAAGAATTGTTCTGATCAATAATTAAATTTAGATTCTTCTGAACGATTTGTCTTTTAGTGAAATTCATTAACCACTTTAATATAACCACAACAAATATTATTATACGAAAAATAAATAAATACCACGCTGATATTAAAAAATGAAAATAATTATTATACTAAATTTAAAGAGAGTTGCTTTTACCAACAAAGATTTAATCTAATTGGTAGTATGATATGCCTCACTTCCTACAAGAGTTAGTGTGTGTTTAAATTCTGTTAAATAAATTTCATTTATAAAAAACAGGGTTAAATATGTTTTCAGATTTAGAAACGTACCTTTTAAAAGATAATTTTACTATCGAAGAGATTATCGAATTGAGTCACGACTATGCCGCTCTGTTTAAGACGTTTCACGACATTACAAAAAATTATGCAAGATAGACTATCAACTGCGCTGTCTCCAGGATAAAGCAACCTAATCAAATTGTTCGATTACCAGCTGCACCGTAGATAATCGTTCGAGAATTAACACCCTTAATATGGTATAAAACTACTATAATACAGTACAAATACCCACTCAAAACGAAGAGACATAAGGAGTAGAAAATAAGGAGAAAGACTTGTCAACACAAGTCGAAGGAGGGTGAGTGAGGAAAAAAATTTGAAGTATCAGAATGGTTTTAGTGTGTGCAAAATGAGCTACGTGAGCTATCCTTTTATAGTGAGAGTTCGTAACCAATTCAGAGTGACTTAATCAGTAAGAAACTTAACAATTAAGCTAACTTAAGAATTAAGCAAACTTAAAAATTAAGCGAACCACATATTTATCCAAAAATTTTCGTTGGATCCGATTTTAATGAAACTTATTCATTAAGAAAATGCTTTTCGGTTAAATTAAAAAATAATTTAACATTTTTAGGTGACAAAAAATATATATCTTTTTGACCCAAGCTTGGCCCGGCTGGTCGGATGGCGTCGATGTCGTCGTTGTCGCGCGTGATATCTATACTATATATAAAGAAAATAACCCCTTTCAGCTCTTTTGTGCCGACTTTTTCTCTTTCCAAAAATGCCCTCAATTTTCAATACAAATAACACATCTAACAAGTAAATAAGAATAAATTTAAATATTAATTTTTTTTAATAAACACAATATATATATATATATATATATATATATATATATATATATATATATATATATGTATA
>Ga0228710_1001820_pt1 | contig 32790 bp, 11 predicted proteins | sample MedpolnodulmetaG_FD_177995 | JGI IMG/M metagenome (GOLD analysis project Ga0228710, IMG submission 177995) | Root nodule microbial communities from Medicago polymorpha collected in Santa Monica, California, United States - pink nodules | ecosystem: Host-associated > Plants > Roots > Nodule... | reverse complement strand
CAATGCTTGAGCTAACAGGTTATCAATTAGCCATATAGCAGCTTTGTTAGTTAAGTCATTTATTTATTTGGACTTTGTGAGAAGCAATTAGCCATATAAGCATGCTATGTTGTTTTTTTTTTTTTTGTCAAGTAGTCTAGTGACTAGAAACTCATCCATTAAGGTGAGGAATCTGAGGTTCAAATCCTGGCCCTTGTATTCTGCAAGTCTACAATATCCTTGCCAACTGAGCTATGCTCATATAGATGTATGCTATGTTGGCTTTACTGTGTTATTTTAGACCCACATTGACTTTGCAGGAAAGTAACACGTTAAGAATTGGAGGACTAGTCATAACTTGCTTGAAGACTTAATAATTTAGAGGACTTAATAATTTTCACAATTGGAAAATGAGGACCCTAAATTGCACCATTGTTATACCCGGAGGACAAAAAGTCCAATTAAGATCCTATAAAAGATCATTGCAATTTGAAGGTATAAGTTTCGTAAATTTGAAATCAAAATGGATATGACTATGCCTTTGTAATAGTTACTACTCCCTCCGTCCCAAATTATAAGCAAAAAAACAAAAATCACACTTATTAAGAAAACTAAAGCATAAGAATTTGTAACATAGTTTTTTGTGTTTTCTTTTGAATAAATTTCATAGAAAGATGTAAAAATAATTTTTATTGGTTATTGATTAAATGTAATTTGCATTTAATTTCATGAGAATAAGCAAAAGTTTTTATTGGAAAAGATAATTTTTTCAAAAAACAAAATTAAATAGAATAAAAGCTTGTCTTTTTTCCTAATATTTTAGGAAAAAAAAATGAGATTTTTTTTTTTTTATATTTCGGGACGGAGGGAGTATGATTTTAGAGGTAATAAATGAATGTAGCATGCCACTTTTAAATTTCGACCCCGAAAAAGAAGTGATTAAGGATTCAAAATGCCAGTTTATAGGAGATTGCTTATAACTTTTAAGTTTGTTTGAACAAAATAGAATTGTTTGAGAATTGTCGTTCTCTTACGAGTTATGATGTTTTTAATGTACCTTGTAATTTTTAAGTAACTTTTGAGCTATCAAATTTAAAATATTCATTATTTTGAGAAAGAAATTTAAATATTAATTTAAATATTAGTTTTTTTTTTAGAAAAAATATTAATTAAAAATATTATTGTCATTTTAATATTTATCAGTTAGTTTGGTTAATTTTACCAAACAGGTTAATGCTATATATTATAAGTTGATCCGCTAAAAATTAGTTTATCAACCATCACTCCTTTTATAACTTACTTTCTTCGATCCTTTTTATAAGAGATATTTAAGTAATAAAAGTTGATGTATCTGGTCTAAATTCTAAATTAGATACATCAATTTTTGTTGATCTAAATATCTCTTATAAATCAAGCCGGAGGGAGTATAACACAAATCATTTCACTCTGTGAACTCAAATACAATATGTCGGTATGGTTAATTTGATTTATGCTTTTTCATCATGGTTCTATCTGTTCATGTTGGACTAAATAGCTGTTAAACTAGAGGATTAATTCTTATTACACTCACGTAAAGTAAATAATTTTGTCAAAAAGGTAAAACAAATAATTTCCTGTATCCTTTTGTCCTTTTGGTCAAATAAATAAAAGGAGATGTTACTGAGTGTCTTCCAGACACTTTTTATGAAAATATATGTAATCAATGCATTAAAAATATGTGTAATTAATGCATTGAAAATCAAAATATTTAACTTTTTAAAAAAAACTACTAATTGCTTATTTTAGAATGCTTAAAGAATGTTGTAGAGACACTCGTCAACGAGCCATAAAAGGAAATGTTAACGAGATTAATCCATTAAAATAGCTATAGTCGTGATGACATGATACATATGTCATTATGTATACCAAGTTGGCCAATGCAGATCAAAGTCTAATTATGACCCACTACAACCATTTGGTAATGCTGTCTAAATTGCAGCAGTTAGAATTTGTTTTACTTTTTACACAAGCAGTTGAAGCTTAGATGCTTGCAGTGTAGTTGTTTTAGAATTTTTCATACTTGAAATGTATAAACTCATATGGCAAATTAACACCCAATACGAAGAATCCTAATACCTAGAAATCTTTTTCTTTTATTTGTGTGTGTCTAAGTGAGGATTAACAAAAATAATTTTTGCTTTTGAAATCACATGATTAATTATCTTCAAACTATTGAGTCAGTCTAACTTTATCTACACGTCAATGTAACACGCCAATCTAATCCTACTTATCCTAACTTCTAACCTTACCTAGTATTTGATTTTTACACTATTTTGGAGACACTAACAAACAACTACTTCTTACTTTTCCCTCTCTTCTTTTGTGACTTTTTTCATAGTTTGACAGAATGTATTTTTTTTTATTCTATACATGACTTTAAAATAAGGTTTGTGGACCAAAGATTGCAGCACTATTGCAAACTTAATTTAAAACCTTGTTCTATAAATTAGGAATTGAGCCTGTTAAATATCATCAGGAGATGGTTTTACAATGTTTGGAGACTATTTACTAACAATGTCAACATAGCAGGTCTTATTTTACCAATTTGTGATATTTTTCCAACAATTTTATGGGTGGTTGGACCAAAAAGAGTTCATAATATTTAAATGCCAACAAACCAGAAAAGATTTTGCGAATCATAGATGGACACAAAGCTATTTATGAGTATACAAAGAACTTAGGATTCTTAAAGAAACATATCAATTGCATGATTAACCGAAAGAAATATACAAATGCAACCCAAACATTGAGGATCATTTGTCCGCCTGGAAAGTCATCATCATTAACACCTTCATGCATTGACATATGTTTGTACTTATCCCTAATGATTGTTAAGGTTATTTGCATTATTGGAATTATATCATTAACTAAGAATAAAAAGGGGCTCACCTGAAAATATGTCTTGAACCATTTTTTTTATTCCTATGATAATCCTATGTTTCACGAGTCAATTTCAATATAATTTTTTATATGCAGCAACCCAAAATCTTAAACCCTAACCTCAGATTCTCTCAACCACTTAACTTTGAAACACTTGCTGAAATATTTTCTTACAATGCCAAGGTGTAAGGCTACTTACTTTCTGCTATTTATATTGTGTGTGACCTGGTCCTCATATGGGGTAATAATTTGTCATAAAGGCAACTAGCTTAGCTGCTGCCATTTCTCCCACTCTGTCTTGTTTCCTAAGACTCTTCCACAAGCATGCTTTTGTAGGTGAACCCCTTCTGTCCACTCTCCAACCATAACTTCTCCTCCAAGCACCTTTCCATTTTCAATAAAGTACATTCTATGATTGCCAACTATTAAGCATATACAAGAACATGTCGACATCGCTAATGTTAAAAATATAGAACAATGAATTGAGCAATTTGTTTCATTACAAAAATATTCTAAAACAAGATACGATAATTTTTCACCTTCATTCACTCATCTATTGACTACTGCAAAGTTAAAAAGGATGTAATCAAATTTAATGTTTTGAACCAGTTCATTGATCATCATTGCTTCGAGACATATTTATCCATTGTAAATGTGCTTGAAATGTGTCTAAGAAGTATATAAGGTGCATCGAAACAATTTTTTTTTTAACACTTGTATGAATTGTCGGACACGTGTCGTACAACCATTGTACACCGACTAGTGTCAAATATGGAGACATGTCTAATTTGAGATGTGTCTGCCACACTGCTTAGTCCTTAGGAACCTTAAAGTATTAATATAATTAAGGAATTTTCTATTGAAATGGTAAGGGGAGAATTGTTTATATGAATTTTAGTGTGACAACATTGGTAGATTATTGTGAATTTTAAGTCATTAGTAAAAGTTGTGGTCCTTAGTTATTTATTTCATGTGGTCCTTTAAGTAATGGTATGGTGAGAAGCCATAGTTGGCTTAACTTGCCAATATACCAATTTAAGAAAATAGCTATCTAACCAAAGCAGGCCCATCATGATTCTTCACTAAGTTTACAGACATTAAAAAAAATGGGAGAAGTGTATGGAAGATTTAAATATTAGTACTCAGTACGTATAAGACTACTCAACAAATTATTAAAATTCCAAAGATGCCAGATATACTTAAGTTGGCTTTTGAGTAACGGAGGCAGTAAATATTTGTTTAGCTATCATAGACTTTTTGAGTTTTCTTCCACTAAGTTTATTGGATCCGCTATGAAACTAATCTTCGAGTTGGCTGCGGAACATTTAGTTTATCTTTTACCGGTGTTGGGCTACCTCCTAAATGGATAACTTCAAAACTTGAGTTCTTTTCCTGGAGGAGAGTCATGTCGCCAACTCTCACAATACCATGTTGGTAAACTTATGAGTTTAACATTCATACAATCATGTTCACTAGTATGTCATAATGCATTATTGTTGTAGGGAATATATGTATAAATATCTATATTGTAAAATATGATTGGACGTTTGTATTAGTTGTTTTACACTGCGCTACTGCGAAGTAAGTAAATTCTAAATAATATTTTCATTTAATATGAAACATTGACACATACACAAACACCAAATAAGATAATATTGTCATGCAGACATCAATAAAAATTGAAGCAATTGAAAGTAATTTAATGTTACCACGTACGTGATATGACAGACAATAACATGCGTCAGACACCGGACACAACTTCAATCTAAAATATCATTGCTACATAGTAATATAATCTTCATTTTTGTAATAGGTATTTCTGTGATATTTGCTACTATATATCTTACTACTATGATAAAATAATATATATGATTAATACTATTAAAATAACATACTTGGCTTAAAAGCGAGTTTTGTTTTATAAGCACCTAAGGCAGAGGAAAGAAAGAAGAGTTATCATTTCAAAGAAAAGAGAAAACAGGTAAGAACAGTAAGGTAAAGAAGAAAAGTGTGTTGAGATTTGTGGAGCAGCAATGGCAACACCAAAAAGATCATATGATCAGCAACAACAACTACAGATTGTGCAACAAGTGAAGAATTCAGGAATGATTAACAACATCCAGAGTCCAAGAAGAGATGAAAAGGAAGAGGAAATGTCAAGATCAGTTCTAGCAATGTTTAGAGAAAAGGAAGAAGAAATTGAGAGAAGAAAATTGGAGGTTAGAGATAAAGTTCATGCTCATCTCGGTCGAGTCGAAAAGGAAACAAAGCGTTTGGCTGAGATAAGAGAAGTAAGTCCAATAAACAAACACTGAATTTGAGCTAGATTGTTTATGATGTTTCATTGTTTGTTTGGTTTTCTTATTGGTTTATGCATTTATAAATCTTTGTGCAAAGTTTCAAAATAATGGTCGCGGCCACGCAGTAATCTTTGATATTGTAGAAAATCACGGATTAATACAACTTGTGTTTCCGCAACAGCGATCACAATTTGATATCTGTGACAATATAACGTTGAAATCACGGCTATATTTTCCGTTGCAGACCGTTTTTTAAAACCTTGACCAGGATTTAAGGATTAGCTTTACATTTGATCTATAGTCAAGGAAGATTGTATTCACATGTTCATGGCAGTGTATTAAACAAGCTAGTTAGAAACAATTTGAGAAAGAAAAAAAAAATGAAATGTGGTATTTCTTTACAAAATTATACAAATTTTGTTACATTCAAGATTTTTTTATCCATTATAAATAATCTTTGTTTGAGAAATTGCATAGGAGATTGAGGGTTTCACAGATCCAAAGAGGAAGGATGTTGCAATAGTTAGAAAGAAGATAGACATGGTTAACAAAGAGTTGAAGCCATTGGGTCAAACCTGCCAGAAAAAGGTTAAGATTTTCCAACTGTTTAGTACTAACTGTTGTTTGCTTTTTTTCTTTTATAATATCTTTACAACATAGGATTTGTTCAAGGAGACAAAGTGATCCCAATGTGTTTTGCTTTTGATACAACCACATAAGTATTGCTTAGAATTTAGTCTATTGACCACCTTAATTATTTGCTTTAATTTCTTGGTCCCATATATTATGTCATCAAAAGGAGGTTATATGATAAGATATGCTTATTTAGTTGTTAAGGTGATTATTCAAAATAACTATGTTTGAATTTGCAAGTAGAAAATTGCTATTTGAAATTGGTCATGCACACTTCTTTTTTCTTTAGTTTTAGTTTGATGGTAAGAGATTGACCTTGTAACCGGTACACACGGAATTCAGTTTTCTTGGTTGTAAAATGTCATTTTTGCAACTATATATATAAAAAATTAAAACAAGATTGAAAGTAAACAGTTAACTATAAAAGTTTTGTGAATCTTTTTGTGAAACTAAATATTTTTGGGGTTACAGGAGAGAGAATACAATGAAGCTCTTGAGGCTTTCAATGAGAAAAACAAAGAAAAGGCTCAACTTGTTACCAAATTAGTGGAGGTTAGAAATTATTTATTGAATTGAATGTTAGTACACTCATAATTTCATATATTTTTGTTCCTATCTAACATATTCCTTTTTTTTCTTTCTCTCTTTGCATTATGTGAACTTTGGATTAGCTTGTGACTGAAAGTGAGAGGATAAGGATGAAGAAGCTGGAGGATCTAAGCAAAAATATAGATACACTTCACTAAGATATGCTAGGGAAAGGGACCTTGTGGGTTAAGTGTGATGTTAACTAAAATTCTTATCATTTGATGTGGTAGTTTGTGATTTCAATGTATTTTGCCGACTTAGGGAAGAAATTCCAATAAAAGTGTGCATTAAACACTTGAACTCAACTGCAAAATTTGTTTTTTTTTTTCTTATATGTTTTTCTCGAATTCACCGTAATTAGGACATATGACTCTTTGGTAGGACCTAATACCCTGAGTTCTCTTTATACCCTAAACATATAGTAGTAAGTAGTTTTGATTGACTTGATTAATTGTTATACGTATGGGCCCGTTTGTTATAGTTTTTTTTTAAAAATAGATTTTGGTAGTGTAATATGTTTTTGTTGTAATTTTTTTAACAAAGAAATTTTCAAGGAAAGTTTCAAATGAAAAATCTGTTCGAATAGTTTATTTTAAAATATCATTCTAAGTATTTCATCATTTGGTTATAATTTTTTTGGATACTAAAATTTTGAAAAATTTCTAAAAAAAAAACCTATTTCAAATAACTTTTCATTAAAATCATTTTTGAAAGATGTCATTTTGAAAAAATATGTGATTTTTACTATGTAAAATCTCAAACAATGAATATTTAAGTTAATGAATGTCAAAATCTCTTTTCTAACTTGTATCAAATGAGTTTGAAATAACTTTTACTATTTTTGAGTAAATTTTATCCCAATTTTATAGTGGATAAAATATCACACTTTTCTAAATAAGAGACCAACCAATATCATAGATTGATAGCTGTGCTAAGGTTGTACTAGATGTTTGTTGGGATATATTTGCTCTATCCTTGGATTTTCTCTTTTCTTGGTTCCAGTTTATTTTGATTGTTGTATTAGTATTGTGACTCTCTTGGCTTGAGTTTTTCTTTGTACTCGGTTGTATGTTTCCATTTTCCCGTTCTTTAATATATCATTCTGTCATCGAAAAGAAATGTGTCAAATGTCATTGACACTAAAAATAACTTGTCCACCCGACAATTAAGATATATGAGACAAGATCAATTGACAACATGGTGTCAAATTTAATATACGACAAATACAATAATTTTTTACTGTATAACTGTATTACAAAATCGACTGTTGGAAGTATAAATTTGAACAACACAAAAATTATATCTCTTAATAATTTGTGAGGTGAGAAAAGTTAAAAAAAGTTAACATTCAGAGCCATATGTATTAATGGGCCAAAGTTGCAGCCCAAGAAGAGTGAAGCCACACAATAACACACAAAGATTTCTTTGTAAGCCCCTCAATGAACGACATGCAAATGCTCCTCCAACCCAATGAAATGTTAACGAAGGTAGTAACCTTTACTTCTTATTTCATCAAAAGAGAGTGAATTTTGAGCCTATTTGATGAAATGAATGTGATGAAAAACACCAAAATCTACCGAGAATCACAATTTTTGAGAGAAAATTGAGGTTGAGTGTATAAGTGAAAATGAAACTACAACCAGTTGTTTCTGATATATAAAATGACCCATTCAACATATAACCTCCGAAACCTACTGAACGACAGATAACTCCAGAACACTTAAATTATTTTTAAATTTCTGTAATTTGTCTTTAAATTGTTTTTTTCTTCAACAAAATTCCAAATAAAGACAACACTTAAAGATAAACTATTTTAGAACTTAGAATGTCAATTGGAAAAGCTTGAATTACATTCTCATTCTCTCTTATTCAATACATATTAGAAAATATTTTATACCCCTTCTTTAAGAGAAGCTTGAATTACATTCTCCTCCCCTCTTATATTAAAATCTACATTTTACTCCATCAATGATTTTTTTTAGGGTCTTGTTAACCAGTGCCCTCAGGACAATAGTTAAGGAATGTACAAATAGAAATTTTGTCTTGGAAATATAAGATGTTATTTTTGATAAAGTAATGATTACATAACTTTTTCATGAAAACTTACTTGTTTTATTAGGGCACTGGTTAACATTCTCCTTTTTTATTTTATTTCTAATAATCTAACACAGTTCGGAAAAATAGTATTGCATGTCTGTTTTAATATAATCAAAATTTGAATACATATTTTTTCGCTTTTTTTATTCACAATTTCATTAACATGTAGTTTTAAACCTATTATAAAATATGAAACAACCCAAAATAAAATCAAAATATGTTAATAATGACAGTAAAGTATGGTTATTTAAAAGTTAATTTTATACTCTAAATTATAAAATTAATAGCAAAATATTTAAATTTAATTATCATTGACATTTAAATTATAAAGAAATGGATTTATTTATTTTTCTTAAATGGTGGTTCAAAATTAGTATATATCATAAAAATATTTATTTATGTTAAGATAAATTAAAGTGTATTGCATATTTAATTACAAAGGGAGGGAGTTGTAATTCAATCATCTTATAGGAGAGGGGGGTATAAATTTTATTTTTCAAGGGAGGAAAATATATATTTTAACATAACAGGAGAGTGTAATCTATTTTTTTTGGAAGGAAGAGAAGAGTGTAATCAATCAATAGTATATATATAAAGTACGGTTTTTTATGTCACGTGTCATTTCCACGTTTACTCTCAATATTTTTATTATTTTTTATTTTTTAAAATCAATATTTTATTTCGCATAAATATCTTAACAAACTTTTGATCTTATCCACTAAATATATTATATAATTTTTTATTGAATTCCTAATATTTTATGCAGCAAAAATATCTCAACAAACTTATATTATACTTTCAATCCTATCCATTAAATATTCACTTCATTTTTTTTTTGAGTAATAATATTCATTTTGTTAAATAAATTTTAATTTAATGAATTAATGGCTACTTCAATTTCAACATTATTTGTTTCAATAGATGTAGTTTATTTATTTGTTTTCGAATTTACAAATTTATTTTAAAAAATTGAAGGAAATTTTGTTATTTTTTTTAAAACTGATTTTTTTCTTCGAATTTTAAAATATTTCTTTGAACTTTCATCATATCCACTAAAAAATTCATACTACCAAAAACTATCTATAAAAGTTAATGACCAGTATGATTTTTAAATGTCAAACATGCTCTTTTATTTTTTTAATGCTAATTAATAGTAAAAAATGATCTAAATTATTGAATGTCAAAATTATTTTTATTCAAATTTGTTACAAACAGGTTTTATGGGGTTGTTCGTTATAACTTTTTAAAAAGATTTCTTTAAAAAAACATTATTCCTCTTTGTTATTGTTTTTTAAAACCATGATCTAAAAAAAATATCCAAAAAAAAACATTTTTCTCAAAAAATAAATAAATCTAAAATCATATTTTTTTTTGGAAAAGATGCAAAGAGCATCATGTCATTTAATTAAAAGAAAAGAAGTACAAAATAGAAAAGGGGGACCAAACCACAATTTCAAATTAAAAGATATTAAGATTATGTTTTTTATGGGAGGGGGGAGAAAATAAATATCAAAAGATGAAAGTAATTTTGTAACAAAAAATCTATTTTATATAGTTGTATCAAATTAAGTTAAATTGTTTTTTTTTCTTCAAATAAGTGATTGTTATTCTGATAAAAAAACACAAAATTGATTATTCTTTTTAATAAAGTCTCTTAAAAATAATCTCAAAATTATAGAATGTCAAAATCATTTTACTAATCTAAAAAAATAAGTCATATATATTTAACTTACATTTACTAAATAATTTTATGATGTTCTTGTATTTTTATCTCACAATGGGTCTATTTGATGCAATAGAGCTATCTCCCTATGAATTTTTATTTTGTACGTATTTTAATGAAAAATGACAAATTTTTTTGCTCATGTTCATTCCCATATTAACATTTATGTTTTATTTTTAGAAAACTCATTTTTCTATCTCGTATAAACATCTCAACAAACAATCCATATCTACTTTAATTTTATAGTCCAACTATTTTTTTTTTTGAAGAATAGTCCAAATATTTTATTTGTTTGTTTTTATTACTTTATAATTTAATTTTAACGTAATTCCTATATCCATCCCCCCCTCCCTCTATATGTGCGTGTCTATATATAATTACTTATAAATTTTTTCCATAAAAACTAACCATTTATATTATTCACACACTTTTTTTACGGGTTTTATATATGTTGTAATATATTTTATTATTTCTTCCATATAATTTTTTTTTTATCTTGCATTCTTTTTCTCCAACACTCTTCAACCATTTTATTTATTTGGGTTTTTTAATGCTTTATAATATCTATCTTTTTCTCAAAAAAAAATATTTATCTTTTACAATTCTCCTCCGAGTATAATTTTTCTAATATCTATGTTATTTTTTTCATTTCATTATTTTTTATTTTTTGTTTGAGTATTTCTTTTTTCTACTGAGAATAGAGAGTGAAAGGTACTCATTTATTTTTAAGTATATTTTGATTTTATTTTACTATGCTTTGTGGCATATAAGAAAAAAAATGATGTTGAATATTTTCATTTGTCGAGCAACAATAGAAAAAGTTAAATTTATCAATATTTTTTTCATTTGTTCTTCTTGCATGTTTATTTTCTTATATATTAAGAAAAAATTGTTGCAACTATTTTGAATGTCAAATAAACATTTACCAATATTGAATCAATTATAAATCGTAAGGATTGTATTATTCTTTGAACTTTATCGATATTTTTTTTTTCTCTTTATACTTTAAGGTTATTTCTTTTTAATGAAGTGTTACTTTACTATGATCAGTGATGATAATGGATGTTCTCAGGTATACATAGTAGTTAACTCTCTCTAATTGATAAAAATGGTGTTTATGTCATTCTTACATTCGTATGGATATCCGCTAGACGAGTATTAATGGGTATTAAAATATTTACGAAATTTGCAAATATCAACGTGTAAAATTATTTTTAATACAAAAAAATGCATTATTATAAAATAATTGAAATTATGTGAAATTTATTTCTTAAATTTTATTAATAATAATTGCGGCACTGATGATCATTTTACAATTGTTTCATGTGAGATTTGGACAATGTCTCTCGAAGTTACAAAGTCAAGTTTTTACCACTGAGCAAACACCTTTTTAGACTTATTCATTCTATTTTGATAAGACACAAATATTATACCATACGTTTTTACTTTGACAACAAATTACTAATCATACAAAAATCATTAATTAAAAAATTCATTGTATTTAATTTCATGACAAGAAGATTTTTATTTAAGTAATATGACAATTGTATAATTTTGCTAATTTAATAACGGGTACAGATTCCTACGTGTTTGAGTATTTAGAAAAAATATTTATTTTATTTTATATGTGTCGGATAATTTCATATTCTTATGCATCTATTGATTTACATGTACTTAAAATATGTTTTTTTTTATTCTATTTGTGTGTGTACCTATACTAGTTCGTGGTCAATTTTATTTCGGATACCATGCATACCAAATTTTGTTCATCCTTAATTATATGTCTAATCCGGACAACGCCGGGTAAATACACTAGTTTACTAAAAAAAGAAGAATAAAAGACTAAAACAAATACCAGATAAAATATAAATGACGAAAATCATATTTTAAATCTTAATTTTTTTGTGATTAAAAATCTTGATATTATTTGAAAGCGTAAATAAAATAAGAAAATAAAAAATGTATTATTAGAACTTTATTTTGATCATTCAAAGTTTGATATTATCACCCTTGACAAGAAGGGTCGAAATTGGAAATGGAGCTAGACAAACGAAGCTGAACTTTAGCATAAGAAGTACCTCGTAAATAAGAGTCAAAAGCACACGTGCATTTCGTTATAGCACAATATGACGCATTTCGTTATGGATCAAACGTTGACGTAAACTATTTCTGGGTGTGTACAAAACCGACCATAAACATGTGTCTCTCCTCTCTTCCTCGTGGCACAATATGACGCATCATTTATGAACATACTCTTATTATCTATGTTAAAAGCATAAAATGATAATATACATATATGCTCATATATATATGATTGTATTAAAATCTTTGAAAAAGACATGCAATCAACACAAACAATGACGAAATCACATAAACAAACGAAAGAAGACTGAAAATATGTAGAAATAACTTATTTAACTAAAAGAGAAAAAGGAAAAACAATTTGGAGGGATGATTTTTTTGAGTCAAAATTAACCCTAAATCATCCCTCTTGAGTAGATTAAAGAAGAAGAAAAGTGATAACAACTAGGGTTTGAGAGAGAAAGAGTTCCCGACCCTTATATATAATACTATTTATTTAAGTAAAAGAGAAAAATGATTCTTGAGTAGATTAAAGAAGAAGAAAAGTGATGAGAGAGAGAGTTCCCAACCCTTATATAATACTATTTAATTATAATTTTTTAATAATATTATTCCGATCTCTATTATAAGAAAAAATCTACTTTAAGATTCAATAAAAAAATGTATTTAGTCTATATTAGAGACTATATACATCATTTATTAAATGAATCTAAAATGAGAATTTTATCTTGTAATAGAAATCGGAGGAAGTAGTATTTAATAAACACTCAATCTCTTCAATCCAACCCTTCATACAACTTAAACGAAAACTATTAATCATCTACAATATCAATAACTTTATCATTATATTTTAATATTAAAAAAACGTGTTTCCCGTCAAAGAGAGAATACTTCACTAACCATCTCTCGCCAATCTCTTTTTTCTTTTTTTAAAAAAAAATTATCTTTTGGGTACGAAGTCTTAAAAGAGCAAGACTCTTATGTCGTGGATGGTCTAATATACTACCTTTGTTCCTATTTAATTATCATATTTGCGGGAGATTTTCTAATTACTTGTTGTTTTCAAACTTCAATACACCTTTTATTATTGGTTTTTTAATGGAAAAATAATCATTTTTGTGTTCGAATTTTTAACAAGTAATCATAATAATCTCTCAACGTAGCAAAATTACAAAATAATCTATGATTGCGCATTTGATAGTCAAAATAATTCTTCTGGCATTTAAAAGAATTGATTAAAGAACTATTATGAATATTAGTTAAACATTAGGGACGAAACTATGAGACAGTGTTTGACAAGACAAAAATACTACTCCTTTAGTTCCTAATATAAGCACCTATAATAATAAATTTCACTCTTATGAAAAAATTGTTGGTAGTGTAGTTAATGTGTCTATTTTACGCATAAATATACTATTCTTTATTCTTTCAATTCTTTAATTTATAAGGACAGAGGTAGTAATTTGGGACGAATGGAGTAGTTTTTTTCATTTAATTAGGGGGATTTTTGTGGTCCTCGTGAGCTTAGCTCAGTTGGCAGGGACAATGCATAATATATGCAAGGTCCGGGTTCGAACCCTGCCTACCACAAAAAAAACGGGCATTTTTGTGAAAAGATAATTAATGTATCTTGTAAATTGAAAAGAATCTTATAAAAAGGGACGCAAATATATTCATAAAAGGTCTTATATATAAGGACGGAGGTAATACGAGAAAGATAAATTAAAGAATTAAATGAATAGAGTAGCAAATAATTAATGATATAATAGGAAAATTATCATTAATACTTCATTTGTATTTTAAAGCGATATACTTCCTTCGTTTCTAAATATAAGCAAATTTGACTTTTTAGGTTCATTCAATTAATGATGTATGTGGTCCATATTATGAACCACATACATCATTAATTGAATGAACCTAAAAAGTCAAATTTACTTATATTTTGGAATCAAGGGAGTATAATTTAGGATAAATTTTCTTTCCAAAACGACATATAATTTAGGATAGATGAAATAAAAAACTAATCATTTTGATCGCGTTATAATTGAAGGATGATTTTGAAAAAAGAACATATATTGTTGACAAATTTAATGTACGTACTACTTTTCTTAATTCTTATATTTTGGCCAAAAGAGTTTTATATATAAGTACATATGCTTAAAATATATTTTGCTTCTGTACAGTTAATCTTAATTTTTTCATATACTTAGTAGCATTGATTAAGGGTTTATTTAAAGAAACAATAAATACATTTAGTAATTTAAAAATAGACTTATATTAGGGGACCATTTTTTATAAATTGATGCTTATATTTATGAACGGATTTATACCTAATTTTTTTTCCTTTCTCTTTATTATATAAAGGGTCTTGTTAATGATGACCCTGAGATACTCTTTAAACATTCAAAATTAAGAAATTATTCTTTTAAAAATTCAATTTCCAATACATTAAATACACATGTTTTTATAAAACGTTACTATTTAAGACCCTTAACAAGTGTTTCGGGAACACTCGTTAACATATCCCTTATATAAAATAAAATATAAAAGAGGAGAAATCGAATTGAATACTTATAACTTGTAAGAGACATATGTGAGAGTAGACTTCACACTAAAGGTCAAAGTTCAACAAAAATCATGTGCCTATCTAACATACGATTGGTCTGCAAATAAAGAAGCTAGCCCACCATTTCAAATTCGCAACAAAATTACAATGCATCAATGTGTTGCACGTGCAATCTCCAACTCCGACATTTTGTCACCCTCAAACTTTTTAGACATCAAATTCTTTCATTCACCTTTTCCACCCATGAAAACTAGAATAACTATTCCATATAAATACACTCCCAAAACATTCAGGTATATTCAACAATTCATTAGCCAAATCCATTATATGTATTAACGTATCAAAGAATGAACTTGGAGAATGAATCTACGAGTCATTATTTGTCTTCACCATCCAATAATAACCAAAATTCTCCATCAAAACCAAACTCACACAAGAAAAAAACAAAAACAGGAATAAAGAAATTCAAGGAGACGAGGCACCCAATTTACAAAGGAGTTCGCCAAAGATATAATGGAAACAAATGGGTTTGTGAAATTCTTGAACCAAACAAGAAGAAATCAAGAATATGGTTTGGAACTTACCCTACACCAGAAATGGCAGCTATAGCACATGATGTAGCTGTTCTAGCACTTCATGGCACTTCAGCAGTGTTCAATTTCCCTGATTCAGTTTCTCTTCTTCCAGTTTCGAAATCAACTTCACTTGAAGATATAAGAGAAGCTGCAAAGGCATTTACAAACACTACAATCTCTTCTTCTTTTGTTAACAATTTGAGTGTTGTGACTAAGCCTTGCTTGGTGGAATGTAAGAGCCAAGAAATTAGGGTTTTAGGAGGTGATAATATTGAGATTATGAATAATGATGATGAGTCTAAAGCAATGTTTTTTGATGAGGAGGTTTTGTTTAATATGCCAGGTTTTTTGAATAGCATGGCTGAGGGTTTGCTTATTACACCACCCTCCATGAAGAGTGCATTGGATTGGGATGATGTTGATTGTGAAATCGATTTAACACTATGGACAGAATAACTATACTTTCCACGTCCTTTATATTATTATTATTTTTTTACCCAATAATCTAGTGAATAGAAATTCATCTTTTTAAAATGAATAAGTTGAATATATGTTGGTTTTCAACCATTCAACCATTTTTATTTTGGTTGTATCTGACACTTATCGTTTGATTTTCTGGCAGATCTTATGTTGGGAAATCAAGGTTGTTTGATCTATATATTCCATTTTAACTTCTTATAAAAAAGCTTCAAAAATAAAGGTAATTTTAAGATGTGATAATATAGCGAAAAATGTCAACAAAAAAAAAATAATAAAGAAGAAGATAGTGAAAAGCAATTGAACATTAGTGCAACTTATTTATTTGATAAAAATACTTATTCATATAAATGTTTTTCATTTATCTTTTTTTTTTATTTCAATTTTGTCCTTTTGGGTCATTTGCATATAGATTTTCAAGCTTAAAACTCATGTTTTTATTTTGTTATGGCCTCTCAATCTTCAAATTTACGGGCTTTCATCTATGTTTGCATATGAATATTAAATTTAAAACTTGAAAATTCATATGTAAATGGACAAAAAGAATAAAATTAAAATGAAAAAAAGATAAATGACGAAACTGTTACATGAAATTAAGTTAATTGACTAAAAGTGTAATTTTGCCTATTTTATATTTAGTTATCGTTTTCAATGTCAATACAATATTAATTTTTGATTTTTTAATAGAACATTTGGTCATCCTATTGAGTACTCATAGAAACTCAATGAGAACTTTTATAAAATGACATATTTTTGTTCTCTTGTTAATTTTATATTTTTGACATTTTAACAACAATGTAAGAGAAACTTTAATTAAATTTATGTCACACGACTCAATACTCATAATGAGAACTTCTATACAATGACATGTAATTTTGTTCTCTTGTTAAGTTTCTTCTTTACTTTTTACTTCAAAAATGTATTTATGTGATTTAATTTGATACCACTTGTACTGTTGCAAACCTATTTATATTAGATATATCTTAAATCGTAGAAACTCAATGATAAAATCTCAGTCTTTTGCATTTCTTATATGAAAGGATTACTTTTTGGTTCATGTTTGTATTTTACTCTGTTGATGAGAACATTATTTGATGAAAATAAAAATATAATGTTAGATGAAATTTAAAACATTGCTGGAAATAAGTTGTTTTTAAATTGATTTTAAAGTTGGAAACAAAAAATTGTATTGTCTCGCAAAAAACCACAATAACCAAACCAAACGAATGAGAACTTTTATAGAATAACATTGGTTTGATTTGGTTTATATTTTAAAAGCCAACTAAACCAAATCGAACTGCATTCTTTTATATCTTACGATTCAGATAATTTTTAACCTCAAAATAGAATCAATTTACATCGCAAACACCTCTAATGTTGTCCTTTTTAACATATTAAAGAAAATGTAAGTGACCTTAAAAATTGAAAAGGTAAATTATTTTTGGACAAGTACATTTTATAAATATATTATGGGTCGGTGAAAGTAAAACTATCCATCAAATTAATTTTTCAAATTCATAGAATAAAAATTTAGTCTTTTAAATTAAAAAGTGCCAGTTAATTTAATTTCTTTATGAATATATATTTTAAAAATATCAATTATAATTAGTGAAATACCTATATACTGCAATATATAACTTCCTTAACAAGTCTTTTGTTACATTAAAATAAATTATATTTAAAACTATGGTGCTAAATTAAAAAATATCAATTATAATTAATGAAAGACTTATATACTACAATATATAACTTCCTTAACAAGTCTTTTATCTATTTTCTCTAATTAAAGCACTAAATTATTATTTTGTAAAGTTGTGAAACTTAGACTATGTTTGGCATGGCCAAAATTCAATCTTATACTCCCTTTGTTTTTTTTTTTATATTTTGATAATAAAAGAGGGCAAATTGAAAAAAGAATAAAAAAAGAAGGGCAAATTGAACTGAATAAGAGGCATGTATGTGATCGTAGATATTTTTTTTTTGGTGAAGGATAAGTGAGAATAGACTTTCCTTCAAAAAAGTGAGAATAGACTTTTAAAATAAAAAAAAAGTTATCCCCACTTTTTCCAACTTGCCACAAAATTCGAATACATCACGTGTTGCACGTGCATCTCCTGCTCCGACATTTAGTTAACTTTTTAGACATCACATTCATATATTTCATTTTCCCAACCATGAAAACTAAGTGTGTTTACCTATCACTACTCAAAACTATAACTACTATGCCATATAAATACTACTCCCAACACATTTAGGTGTATTCAACATTTAGCAAAACCCATTATTTATTAAGCACGCACATTATATTCTTCATTAGCTATATAGTATCTAAGAATGAACTTGGAAAATGAATCTACGGATCATTATTTGTCTTCACCGTCCAATAATAACCTAAATTCTCCATCAAATTCTCCCTGTGTAGCTGCTGTTCTAGCACTTCATGATACTTCAGCAATGTACAATTTCCCTGATTCGGTTTCTCTTCTTCCGGTTTCGAAATCAACTTCACTTGAAGATATAAGAGAAGCTGCAAAGGCATTTGCAAACACTGCAACCTCTTCTTCTTTTGTTAACAATTTGAGTGTTGTGACTAAGCCTTGCTTGGTGGAATGTAAGAGCCAATAAATTAGGGTTTTAGCAGGTGATAATATTGAGATTATGAGCAATAATGATGATGAGTCTAAAGCAATGTTTTTTGATGAGGAGGTTTTGTTTAATATGCCAGGTTTTTTGGATAGCATGGCTGAGGGTTTGCTTATTACACCACCCTCCATGAAGAGTGCATTGGATTGGGATAATGTTAATTGTGAAATGGATTTAATGCTATGGAGGGAATAAATATACCACACTTTGTATATTGTACGCATTGTCTATAGCAACTGAGTTAAGCTCACGAGCAATGTAGTCGGGAAGGAGTTTCTGCGTAGGTTCGATCGGCCGGTGAAGGGACGTAAAGTCGGGGAACGTAACATGATTCGTAAGAACCCACTCAAGGGAAAAATTGTAACTTCAAATATACATAAACACACAAAAACATAAAAATAAAAAAACTTATAAAACTTAAGTGCCTTAAACTACACATTAATGAGTCATAATCATCATCATTATTCAAAATCGTAATAGAGAACAGAGATAAGGGAGGAAAAAACGCAGATAGTTATGGGTAACTTGAAAAACTGAGTTTCAGTGGATGAAAGTGAAGGAAAACAAGGTTAGGTGACGGAAGAGAGTGAATGACGGCGGGTTTAGAAAAGGTGAAGATGAAAGAAACGCGTATCTTTTTTATATATAAAATCGGGTTTTATTGTTGACCCGACCCGGTTCGCGAAGCCCAACCCAGATTGGCCAGCCCAGCATGTTTTTTCTTATGTTTCTACTGCAGAAACTCGATCCAGACCAACACAATGGCAAAAACGATCCAGATCAATGTCGGAGCACGCTTGGTTGTGGAAAGCACGTAGGAACGTGTGATCCTACGAGCTGGGACTCGTTCCTGACTACCTTGCTCACGAGGACCTCCTCCATCTTATATTATAAGGATATATAGCAAAAATTACAGGTGTTAACAAAATGTTGAAGTAATAAATCTATCCAAATGTGTGTCTGTTTTACATACTTTTCCCTATATTTTATTAATATCAAAGTAAAATAATGTGTTTATGTTTTTTAATAGTAAATTAAAAAAGTGATTATTATAATGCATGTGATTATTTTTAAAAGTCTTATTTTAAGGACAAATAAAAAGTGAGAAAAAAAAGTCTTATAAATGTGGTCGAATGGAGTAATTTGGTTGCAAAAAATTTCAATGTAGTTGGTCCTTTTTAAAATTTTACATCATAATCTTAAAGATTCTATATTTGTTGAGATGCAGCAAAAGATTATTTAATTCAATATGCATGTCATTAATTTATTGGTCTAGATTGATGTTTACTACATAACATAAATATTTTGATGTTTCCTAACAAGTTATTTAATGTTAAAGAATGCTCGATTATGCAGGTGGTTGATAAGATTAATTCGCTAACATTTATGTGGCTGAAGGCGAAATTTGTTTCTCTTCCCTTCAAGTATCAATCAATGTTTTTGTCAATATTGTTTGGACTTTTTTGTTTCTCTCTTCACATACCTTGTGTTGGGAAAGACTTTTTGATGTGATAATATATTTCATTTTAGTCTCTTCAAAAAAAATTGATAGAGGGATTACATTGATTGATAATATTCATTAATTTAATAGACTGGGTTGCTATTTTCTAAATTTGTGGAACTACATTGATTGATACTCCTTCTGTCCCTTGATATGAGAGTGGTTTATAAAAATCATGGCTATTAAAAAATGTTGTTGAAGTAATAAATTTGTTTGAAGAGTATGTGACTATTATTAAATTAGCCTTTATGTAAAATGCATTAAATATTTATTTTTCACATTCCAAGACAATTGATAGTATTAATAAATGGTATAACTGAGAAAAAAGGTATTGAATGTATCTAGAAATTTGTAACTAATCTTATATTTAAATACAAACTTTTTTTTCTTCAAATGGACTTACAATTAAGAACAAATGGAGTATTTACAATTTTGAAAAGTACAAAACAAATTATTTATTTTATCTCTAGCTGGGACTGGGGGATTAATAATCATGATTTATATACTAGAGTCTTTCTTCTTCTTTTTTTCACAAAATTCTAGAGTCTTTCATTTGTTTACTGAATTTATACAACTTATGAGTTTAATAACTACATTAAGCTTTATGTAGCTATATCATGTTTTACTAATAACAATATAAACAAATTTTAAAAGGAATATTTTTTTGCTGAATCTCTTTTGAGGAGTATTAAAAAAAAAAGGAAAAACACGCCCAGTGGGACTCGAACCCACAATCGCTTGATTAGAAGTCAAGCGCCTTATCCATTAGGCCATGGGCGCTTTATTTTATTTGTTTATGTTTCATATTTATAAAATACGTGGATGATTCGAAGCAATCAGAACCATAAGATAAAGAATTTAAGAAGGTGAACTCCATTTGAGATCAGCACTCAACAACACAGGACTTGATTAAAAACATGTTAATTCACCATAAAAAAAAAACTATTCCGTTCAGAGTTACAAAAAAATAAAAAAAATAATGTTATGTATACTACTCTCAAATATATTATACTCCATATGTCTCTTTTTTGAAACTTTGATTTGTTCCTAAATATAATCTCTTATTAACCAAGTGATTTGACTCAAGTTGTTAATAAATCTCACCTACGGATGAATTATTTGGGAATCTTTCAGCCGAACTCCTAATTATCAAGAGCTTTTTTCCGTAAGAATCAGAGAGTTAACATAAAATAAAAATATAATTATTACCTTTGATTGTAATATGAAAATGCAATATTGAATACATTTATACACAAACAAATTATTAGCTTAAGTTAAACCGATTTTCCCATAGAAAAAGGTGCATAGGAGAGGAACGAAGGAAGAGCGTTGAGGAAGTTAAAAGAAGCCAATTTCATAAAGGAAATCAAATGTCCGACCTAGGCTCACCGCTCACAGATGTAGTAATGTTAAAGAAAACTAGTGGTAAGTGGAGGATGTGTGTGGACTTCACAAACCTAAGCCTTGCATGTCCAAAGAACCTTTATTGCTTGCAAAGCATTGACCGACTAATTAATGACGCTTTAGGGTGAAAACTCTAACCTTCATGAACGCATACTTAGGTTACAATCAAACAAGGTGGATATTGTCAACGCGCTTCACACCTCCTTCATGACCAACACTTGTAACTATTATTATATGGCCATGCCTTTCAGCCTCAAGAAAGCGCAACATACCAATGATTATGTTAGAATCACGTAAGTTCAGAGAACAATATCTGTTTTCATAAAACTTTAATCTTAGGATCGGAGATGAAATGCCAAACAAGGGAAACCAAACTCTTTGGAAGGCTAACTAAGTCTATTATAAGCCTTATGAAGATCATATTTTATTGCCATTGAACCATTCCTACCATAAAATGCATAACTTCATGAGCTATAACAATATTATCCCAACTCCTCATGTGGGGAACAAAGCTATTCTAGTAAGGACCAACTAAAGAACCTATAAATACATTGAAACTTTGAGCCAATAACTTCATAATGGTCTTGTAAGAAATATTACACACAGTGTGATTGGACGAAACTGTTTCTTGGATCATCTCAACAAAGGTGTCTCCAATAATATCCTATTGATTTCAATAAAAAATAATAATTAAAAGTCATCCATTAATTTTTGGGGATTTAAAGGCTCCCCATACTCTTGATGATAACAAAGATTTCTCCCTCTGTGATCCTTTTCTGAAAGAAACGAAGCTCTTTCTAAACCAAACTAGAAAAACCACTATGAAACCTACAAGAGCAAATCCAACTTGAAAATCTTGCACTTATTTATTTCGCACGAGAGAAAGAAGTGTTTTGATGTGGCTGTGTGTTTTATTTTAAATAAAAAAGAGTTGGGGAATGGATGTGTGACTTTAGCCACACATGGACCAACATTGGGTCCATCCCTGTGTTTTGATGGTTTCATAGAAGACAAGGATCTCAAAGATGTGGGCTTTTTATGTTTATTTCTGATTTGCGGATCATCCACTATTGAACAATGGCTAACTTTTATGGAAAATCTTCATCAAACTTTTTGTTATAGTAGTAAATTACCAAAAAACCTGTAGCTATTTTCAATTCTGGACAATTTGATAGATTAATGGGTGCGATTTTAAAAATAGTTATAATTTGTAATTTCTAAGGCTTATGGGATTATGAGTATAATTGTTGAGGAATAGGGTAAAATTTTCTAATTTCTTTTAATTGCGGTTAGATTGTTGGAATTTTACCCTTAAGGGGTTGGCCCACCCTACCATTGTCTCTTTGTTTTTTAACAAACCCAACCCATTATCTCCATGTCCCGTGTTCATGTATGTACCTTTCATTCTTTTCACTCTTTGTTTCTCAATCCATTGATTCTATTCAACTGTTTAGCCCTTATCATCCACCTAGTTTTGATCGATGGTCCATTATTGAAAAGAGAATTAGTACAACTATTAGTTTAATTTTGAGTTTATTATTGATAATTTTGAGAATTGTTTTATTATTTTTTTACAAAAATAAACGATATTCATTCATTCAAATTGATAGAGTACATCGATACAATACAAATTTAAAGTCGCTAAAAACAAAAGGTTGAATTTGTAAAAAAAAACTCACATCATCCATGTTAATAACATAAAACGACAAAGTACGTATGCCTACAAATATGACTATAATCAAGCCACTGAAATACTCATGTTTCCGGATCTGCAACGTTGACGATACAAAAGTCATTGATTGAATCTGCACTTGATCAAGACTAATCTTTCAAATTCAACCTGAATCAAATAAACACTACACTAAAACGGGAAATCAAAAACACACTGTACAAAGACGGGAAATCAAACTAAACAAAGTCGTGCTAGACGACGAAATCACAAAAACAAACGAAAGAAAACTGAAATTATATGAAAATCACTTATTTAACTAAAAAAAATAAAAACAATTCAGATGGGTGATTTTAGGTCAAAATTGACCTTAAATCACCACTCTTTAGTGATCAAGAAGAAGAAAAGTTGTGATGACTCGGATTTAGGAAAGAGAAAAGAGAGAGCTCCTCTTAGAAGTTGAATCTTATTTGGATGTTGTAATTATTTTAAATTTTTGAAGTGTGCAGTTTAATTTTTTTTTTTTATGATCAATTTTGTGATTAATGTTTATTTTGCCTTAACCTTTTTTTTTTCTTTTTCTGGCTCCACTAGTGCCTAAAGATATTAGTTAACATGACTCTTATATTTACATGTCCATGACAATATGAGTGATGCATCAAATTATTAAAAATATGAAAGATGAAAAAACAGTCGTACTAACATGTATCTAAAGTTCCCTAAAAAAAACTTGTATCTAAGTTAAAAAACTAAAAAGAAATAAAAAGTTAATTTTTGTTTTTTTTTTCTTCATGAAAGGTTAATTTTTGTCTTAAAAAGATAAAAAAAATTGACAAAACAAAAGATATTTATTTATTCAAATTGATAGAATACGTTGATATAATGCAAATTCGCTAAAAACAAAAATGATGAATATGTGACCAGGCTCACAACATCCATATTAATAGCATAAAACGGCAAGATACAAATGCTTACACATATGACTATATTTAAATCTCCAGAATAATCATGTCTTCGGATCTGCAACGTGGATGACGCCAAAGTCATTGATTGGATCTGCACTAGATTGAAGCTGATCTGACAATTTGAACCGATCAAATACCTGAGAGAAACAAGAAAAACAAACTACATCGCACAAAGATGACGAACAAACCAACGACGCACGAAGACGAAGAAATCACAAAATAAAAAACAAAATGGATGTAAAAATCACTTATTTCAATAAAAAGGAAAGAGAAAAACGAGTTAAAGGGGTGATTTTGAGTTATAAATTGAAAGGTGAAACTTTTAAAATATTAAATAGACCGTTGAATAGTTTCTGAAACGTAAAAATAAAGGCTTCAGGAACGTTAGCTGTAATTGGAGCAAAACCTATACTACACGTCAAACAAAAGGTTAAGGCAAACACAGCTGATGCGTGCCTTGTGCCATTTTCACATCATCTCTCATTTCTTTTCATAAAATAAAACTATTCACATTCAGACCTGCATTGTAATTAGGATAGACTTAATCTCTTCAAATTTTAAAGCAAATATATTAAAAATGCCAAAATTGCTAAATCGGACATAAAAGTTGGTTTTAAACTCGACTTTTCCATTTATTTATGTTAGTTTTAATGGTTATTGTCCTTTCGTCAACCAATAAAAAAAAATACTTATTTTAAAATTGAATTGTCTGTCCTTGATGAGACATCATTTTAACTACGTACGTGTAATCCGGATCTCCCTTCCCAGTGGAGTTCAAACACCAATTCTTTGCTACTTCAATTCATATATGTGTAATGTTAGTAACACTCATTTTAACACTTTTTAAATTGATTCTCTTATTTGGTGAAATTAGTTTATGTTCTACTATTTTGAAAATGGATCTATATAAAGTGATCAAATTCATTTAGTTTCTCAAATAAAAGAATGAATATTTGAAGAATAAAAAAAGAATAAATATTTGAAATAAAGTGTTAAAAGGAAAATAACATTGTATATGTAAAAATGCATATGTGGTCTATACTTTCTTGTATTTTAGGCAAAGTTATGTAATTTCTTGTTATAACCTATAAATACTAAAATATCCAATAAAAAAATTAAAGGATCATCTAAGGTGGTTCAATTCATATACAAGATGTATTATGAAGAATACATTTAGCTAAACAATGGACATTTTGATTGGTGTCACATCTAACATGTAAAAAATATAAAAACAAATATAAAATTAATACAATCATCAATAGTAGAACCGACATAAATAGATGATTATTAATGAGAGTTCAGGGTCATTAAAACATATAAAATTAAAAAAAGACATGTTCTTTGTAAATCTCAAATTGTTTTACATAACTAAAGTTTTTGCCACTTCTGAATCTAGAAGCTAAGTGATAAAAACGATTTACCAATAGTGACAACACATTCATTCTATCCCTCACATCAACGTCAATACCTGCTCACATACCCTATCAAACATGTTGCATAAACATTACTAAGTTTATAGCAACCATAGGGTGTTCAATAAACATCCGATATGTGCCAATTTGGAACTCAACGATTAGCGTCTCCAAGACTCCAATAACAAGGCACTAGTATTCTTAAAATAAAAAATTGATAATTAAACCCTTCTTCAATATTTTAAAACTTGATCAAAATAACTCTCCTAGTCTCCCATATGCAAATTATATTTTAGAGCCAACACAAGAGATTTACTTGACGAAACACAAATGGTTACGGTTTACTTTGACTTGCTATTCACCATACCCAAATATTGAGTCATCAGCTGGCTATAACCTCAGCGTTCTTGTTCTGCCACACGCAGAAAATTAATTTAAAAAAATTAATTTAGAATAGAAAATTAATTTAATTATAAAGGTAATTTTTTTAATAGTATATTCTTTGAGAAAACGGAAGTATTTGAATTATATATTTATTCTAAAAAAAAGGAATTACATATTTTGTGTTGGAAAAAAATTAAGCAAATCGTTTAGTCAAAAGAAAAAGCTAATCAAATCGTGGAAAGCATTTCTTCTTGTAACTGGTGATTAGATGGATTACCTAACTATTGTCAAAAAAAGATGCATTACCTACTGATTTTACCAAAGCGTTCAAAATAATTTAGGTTGTCTTTTTAACATGGACAATTTTTTTTTGTTTACATTAACATGGACAATTTAATCATACAAGTTTTTTTTTCTTTCAGAAGAATTTAATCATACAAGTTGTAAGCCATTGTATTAAGTTTTTATATATTTTTTTTAAGCATTAAGTTTTTATATTAATATCGAGTCTTGACATATTCTTTATAAAATCGATTTGAGAAATGAAGAGTCTCGCACTAAATAAACTCATTTTAGGTATTCTTTCTTTTCTTTTCTTTTTTTGAACAAGCCAAAATGAGATATATTAACACGAAAAAAAATTCTGCTCCGTAACGCAGAGTGCCTATAGAAACAGAACAAAGTTACAACAACCAATCCTCATAAACAAATGAAAAATAAATAACATTCAGCCTATACCCAAACAAACAAGGGGTTTGCTGCCACCACATATGGGAACCAATAGGAAAGCATACATTTTTAGCTTTCAACCACCGAAGAGAAGTAATTTTAACCTTTTCCACAGCTGCATAACTGATTTTGCGGTATAGTGAAGAGTCTATGGTTCCACTCATTGTAGAGAACCCAAATACAACAAAGCCATATTAGATGTAGGAAGGAATGACAGGAGTTTACCCTCCTGAAGAATAAACAAATCAAAAAAAATGATATGTAACATATTGGGGATCCACCTAATACATACCAAGCCAAATCTTTACATGTTATACATAACGGCGGGTATTCTTTATTTTCTATACGAGACTTAGTTTGTTGTTTATACATTGACCTTGCTTAAAACATATAATTATAATGAAGGAACTTAATATTGATCTGCGATTTTTTTTACTTACAAAGTGACCTTGTTCATTTATTATGACAATAATTTATACATAATCATAAAAGTTAAGTTGTGGGCCGTTTCGTTCTCTTTTTTAGGGACCTTTAATTCTCATTTTGACAATATGGTATGTTTTTATGTCATTTTTATATTTATGAATCGGTTGAACCACTAATTTTACTACAAGCTGTAAATTTATATATAGGTATAAATAGCTATAAAGTAATTTATATATTATCAAGCTGTAAATTTCACCAAGGAACTACCTTTTAACAAGCATAGCCCTGGTATTCCACAACTACATAATTAATAGTGAAAGGTTAATTGATAAAATGGGAAATAAATCGGCTGAATGTGTGAAAGCTAAATAAGACTATACATAATATGAGAGTGTTACTTAGACTACAAGCCTAGTTGCTAAGCAAAGATTCTTTACAATAGGTACATGTATAACATGTCCATCCAACTATTGAAGTTTCAATAATTCAGTGCACATGGATAGGACATGGAGAAAAGTCCAGCCACACACAAATTGAATCACTGCTTTTCTTCACATCTTTCAAAGGAAAAAGCAAGTGAAGGAAGAAAAAAGGTTCTTCCATATATGATCATGATGTTTTCTGATTCACAATGATGCCAAATATCACACTCAAACTTCTATAGGTAAAAATAAAACAAACAAGGACCCTCCATTTCATGTGCCACAAGACAATGAAACTAGACAACTTTTTTACTGTTTGATAGAAAGAAGTTGGTCCTTGGTGGGTCAATAAGATGAAAAGATGTAGTACCTTTCCTAAGATTAAGCTGTGGATGCTGTCCCCTACAACTTTTTATTAATTGGTTACTTATGAAGCAAAAATATAGATACAGTGACACTAACACGTTGACATCGGTAATAATGTAAAAATGTAAAATCATATGTAATCACATGCATCAGTACTATATTAGACGTTGACACATGTTGGATACTGGACACACTTTGAATTTGAATTTTGAAGTGTAGAAGTTACATAATTGATTATGGCCAACATAGTAATGAAATGAGTCGTGGGGTTCTGACAATTGACAGATCAAGACAGTAAGGTAATTTGACCTTTAAACCCTAAATTGTGCTTATATATTAGGCTCCTAGTAGCAAGCTTTACTTCACAAAAAATGGTAGTCATGGAGGAATTCAAGCACTTTGTGATTGTTAAGTTCAAAGAAGGTGTAGTAGTGGAAGAGCTTACAAAAGGGATGGAGAAATTGGTCTCAGAGATTGATCTTGTCAAATCCTTTGAATGGTATGTTTTATACATTTACCTTTTATATTGTGCAAGAGGCAATATTATACTTCAGTAAATATAAGAACAAGTAGATAAACATTCTCAAGTCCTTCAGTTTATTAACCTTTGACACAGATAGTTTTTTTATTGAGCTACACCAGTGATATATTAGATAACAGAAACACAAATACAAGAACAATGGTTCAAAGTAGAACAAAGACAATTAATCATAGTTCTCATGTACTTAAATATCAAGTTTTTAGATTGAGGTTGCTGCCGTGTTCACAGTTTTATTGTAATCCATGATTTTACTGAGATTTATAGTTAAATAGGCCTCGATTGCAGCCACATTACCAACGCGAAAACATCAAAAAAATTGATTTCGGGCTTACATCACTGTTGTAGACTCGTAGTTGTGGAGATTTTTTTCTAGAGTCGAAGTTTGATATACCGTCAATATAAATAATTGTATACCGTCACCAAGTCACAACTAATCATATATGCATGACTTTAAAATTACTAGTTATAAGTAATCGGTTTTCAACGATGTGACGATTATGATTATTTGGCATTGTAAAAAATCTTTGCACAAAACCCTACTAAGTACTATCATATCCTAAGCTTTTTAATCATGTATGTCTTATACAGGGGACAGGATATTGAAAGCCTGGATGTGTTGAGACAAGGTTTCACTCATGCTTTCTTGATGACATTCAACAAGAAAGAAGATTTTGCTGCATTTCAGAGCCATCCAAGTCATGTTGAGTTCTCTGAAAAGTTTTCAACAGCTATTGAAAAGATTGTGCTGCTTGATTTCCCTTCAACCCTTGTTAAGCCAGTTAAGGAAGCAGCATAATCATGAAGAATGAAGTTCCAACAATAAATATTCATTATTAAAAGTTGAAACATGTTAAGTGTTTGAATGTTCTTGCTTGTTTGTGCCTTCTGTGTGAGGTTTAGTAATTAGTTGTATGATTATTTGTTACTATTTGAGTTTGTACTGTGATATTTGTATGGTAAAAGATAAGGGTTTGCCTTCTAAGCAATGGATATGATTGAGAGTTTGTTACTATTTTTCTGTGCTTCATGTAAATTATGATGTTACACAAAAATTGTAACATCATAAAACATACTTTACTCTTGTGCAATTCTGAGAAATATCATTATTTACTGTTAAATTATAGTAAAGTTGGAGACACTTAACTGTTGTCACTTGTCAGCTAGGCAAAAACAAGAGAAAACATATATGCATGTCTCAAAACTAAACTTCTGCTTGTTTTTAAATGTTTTTGTCAAACCGACACCAATTAGGTTACCGTCTCAGACATGATATGATAAAGATGGTTGCGAACTTCTATTTTTGTAAGGTGGTGTCGGTCGTTGCTAGTGTTTCGGACAATTTTCAAATATCGATCCACCGTAGACAACCCGTGGAATGCCCTAATTCTGAGACAACAACGGCATACTCCCTTTTTAAGTTTTTTATACTGATCAAGAAAATAATTCTGAGAGACAACAAACAGCTTTTGGTCATGTCCTTTATTAACTTCGAGAGAATAATATTATCACCTGCTTGCCTAAAAGTGCTAAGACAGAAAAGCTACTTTAACAGGGAAGATAGAGAGATGAGTGTGGAAAATGCATTGGCATGATGAAAAGCAAAATTTTTTATTAAGTACTTACATGTCTCTAAGTAGTACAAGCTCACAGGTTCACATAAAACGAGTATCATATCACCTTTTCCTAGTGGAAGAAAAAGATAATTAACCAACCATGCTGCCAACATGGAAAATCTCTAGATTTCAACTTTACGTCTAGCAATTCAGGGATTTGGATTTGAATTTTGTGCAGTCACAAATCGCAATGAATTCTGCTCTTCTTCAATCAAAAATTGCTTGCTCCCAACCAAACTTCTGAAAATACTCCTACGTAACTTAAGTCATGCTTCGTGCGTTAACTCGCGTTGGTTATAAATCTTGCATGAGTTAACTCACACTAGTTATAAATCATGCGTGAGTTAACTCACGTAGGTTGCGTGACTTAAGTCACACAGATGTATTTTCGGAAGTTTGGTTGGAAGCGAGCAATTTTTAATGGGAGAAAAGCATAATTCTTCCGTAATTGCACGCAGTCCACTTCATTGATGGACATTCAATCAAAATTAGACGATTTGGATTCAATGAAGATTTTAATTTTTTGAAGGAAAAAAATATCCAAAATACAAGTTTGAAATCCACAGTGTGCTCTTGATTTTCGGATATCAAACCATTGATTGGTTTTGAATCGTCAATCTTTGAACTTTCTATTTTTATTCTTGGGAACGGAAAAAGAGAGAAAAACCCTTGAGAGGTTAAAGGTCCGGGGGTTGGTTTCGCGAATGGAAGGTTTTACGCACTCTAAACGACTACGGTATTCCGTAGGAACCTCTTGCCTACTTTATCTTGTGCTAAGTTATATGCTTATTTTGAAAATAAGTGCTTAATATTCTAAGTCAAAGAATGGAGGGGGAAGAAATATGTTTTTGTTATTTTTTATTTGATTTGGAAGTGGGATCAAAACCAATGTAGTTCACCTCAAAAGTTTCATTTGGTGGGTTGGATTGATTTAAAAGTTTTTAGAAAAAGGTTTTTAGAAGGGATGAGAGACCTTAGAGGTATAGAAGAATAAAATGAAGTGCGGTTGTTTAATTTTAATTAAAAGAAATCCAAGTCCGATATGGATATTAAAATTGATTAAAAGTTTAATTAAGAAATAAAAGGAAAAATACCTCTTGGGTTAAAATCCTATTAAGAAAATATTTTTTGGTATTTGACATATTTGATTTTTTTGGAAAATGATTTTTTTAAAGTTAAACGCAAGGTAATAAAAGACTAAGCGCAACAACGTAACATAATAAAAAAAAAGAGAGAAATTCACAAAGGGCGTTGAATCTCATGCAAATTCTCAAGTTCTTGAAATGAACCTAAAATTACTAATAGTTTGATTTTAAGAAAAAAAATTAAAGTCCAATAATTAAACTAATTTGTCTCTAATTCATTTTAGGCTCAATTACGGTCATGACATAAAGCGGTAAAAATAAATGTGTGAGTGTCAGTGCTACTTCTCATTTATATTTAAATTTGTCCCTAAGTACATTCTAAAGCATAATAAGCAAGGAAATAAAATGACAAATAAATATAAAATGCATGATATGATATTAACACTAAATGAACTAAAATAAAGCAACTAAATAAATAATAAAAGAAAAAAAAGATGAGATAATAATACTAAAAAAAACAGCAAGTAAATAAATAACAAAAAAGAAAATTAAAAAAAAGAAGGAAAAATAGAGACAATAACACTAAACTACACTAAAAAAAAGCAAATGAATGAATGATAAAAGAAAATAAAAGATGAGATGATAATTCTAAAAAAATAAAAACAGCAAGTAAATGAAGTAAATAAATAAAATGCAAAAATAAAAAATGCTAAAAAAAACACTAAATTAAAGCAAGCAAGTAAAAAAGAAATAAAATGCATGAAATAAACACTAAAATAAACTAAATAAAATAAATAAAGGAAAATTAAAAAAAAGAATGAGATAATGTTGCATATTTCTAGATATGTTTAAAAGGAAGAAAAAAAAAAGCAAGAGAAATAATAAAAAAGAAAAATGAAAGAAAATGAAAAAAAAAAAGGGTGCAGATCTGAACATGGGGGTGCAATAGTAAGCTGCATATAGGACAAAAATGGGTCCCACTGGTCAAGGGGGAGAAGTCAACTTATTCTCCCCCAACCACAACACGAGCTATTCTTCTATGGTCACAAGACCAAATAAATAGTCTTTGGACACACTCACATGAAGATATTATCTTCAAAATATTTAATTATTTTTTTATCAAGTTTCTTTGCATCATTAAAAAAATACTTGTTTATGTGTGTGTGTGACCAAACACTATTTGTTTGGTCTTGTGATCATATTAGAATTTCTCCCAAAACACTAACTCACGTGAAACTCCATACAAGAACACACTATTTTTTTTTTTTTTTGAAAATTCAACTAATCACCAAATCTCAATAACTAAAATACTATTTTGATTGGATTTTCGCACTGATCATGAATCTAAACTTAGATGTCACAGAGATGGTTTGTATAGAGAGAGAAAAGTGAACAACAAGTTTTGACCCCAAAAATAATTAAAGGGAAAGCTTTATAACAACTACAAAGGTATCAAAACATCAAAATCCACCTTAATTGAGCCTTGAAATGGTGTATCTCACTATCACTTTTTCTTGAGAAATTGTGGTTTTGAATTCACGATTTTGGGTGGTTTTTCTTGATTTTTTGAATGTTTTTGGTTTGTTTGAAGTGTTTATGAACTTTTGGTTGAAAAATGGTGAAGTTTCATGGAGAAACGAAGATTTTGAAATTTTTGATGAAAATTGTGAGTTGGAACAACCTAAAAATTC
>Ga0228710_1001819_pt1 | contig 32794 bp, 11 predicted proteins | sample MedpolnodulmetaG_FD_177995 | JGI IMG/M metagenome (GOLD analysis project Ga0228710, IMG submission 177995) | Root nodule microbial communities from Medicago polymorpha collected in Santa Monica, California, United States - pink nodules | ecosystem: Host-associated > Plants > Roots > Nodule... | reverse complement strand
CTTAAAGTCTCATATTTTGACCTTTATACTAGTATGCTAAATACCAATGGCCCATGACCACGAGGTATTGATCAGTGCACATGATTCTCTATAAATATGTGACTTGCCAAAATAAGTATAGGACTCAGCCTAAAACTCAAGCTCTATTACACTTCCATTGTTCTATAGCTTTCTTTCCTAGCATGATCACAAGCAACAGTGCTGTAATGGCTTCTCTACTGCTACTATTTGCTCTGTTTACGGTAAATCTTCGCTTGACAAGTAAGTAGAAGTTCCTAGCTAATTTTCTTATTTAGTACTAATCGATAAACATGTTTTATTTTTTATTTCTATAGAGATAGATAAATTAGTGACTAAATTAGAGATAAAAAAAAATTAATTCATGTTCTATTTTTTTTTTAAAACTAAAGTAGACATATTGCATAGTCAGGGGTAGCCCTGAGCATAGACGGGAGCAACAATCTCCCAGAACACCAACATTATTATTTTTACTTAGTTGTTAGTATATAAATATATATATTTTTTAACTCGCTTTAACTACGTTGTCACGTATGCTAGACTTTCATTTTTTTTTTCCATTCTAGGAAATAAAAAGTCTAGCTAGCATTACTTTCTTGTTTTCCAACACACATGATAGTGATGAGAAGTTTAGTGGCAAATTTATTGAGAATTTTATTTCTTTCAAAATTTTGTTGATAATTTACTTCTTATAGTAGAATATATCATGAATACTTAAATTTTACACTTTGATCTAAGGAGATGCACATAATTTTTCACAAGCAGGTGCTCAAATAGGTGTTTGTTATGGCATGATGGGAAACAATCTACCTTCACAACGTGAAACAATAGATCTTTGCAAATCAAACAACATCAAAAGAATGAGGCTATATGATCCAAACCAAGCTGCTCTTGAAGCACTTAGAAACTCTGGCATTGAGCTTATGCTAGGTGTGCCAAATTCTGATCTTCAAAACATTGCTACCAACAATGACATTGCAATTCAATGGGTACAAAAAAATGTACTAAACTTCTACCCTAGTGTCAAAATCAAATACATCGCGGTCGGTAACGAAGTTAATCCAGTTGGCGGCTCTTCTCAATTTGCAAAATATGTTCTTCCGGCAATCCAAAACATATATCAAGCAATAAGAGCAAAAAATCTTCACGAACAAATCAAGGTTTCAACGGCAATTGACATGACCATGATAGGAAATTCATACCCGCCGTCTAAAGGTTCATTTAGAAGCGATGTGAGGTCATATTTGGATCCAATTATAGGCTACTTAGTGTATGCAAATGCACCTTTATTTGCAAATATTTACTCTTATTTTAGCTATAAAGATAACCCAAAAGACATCTCACTTCAATATGCTTTATTCACTTCTCCTAATGTTGTGGTTTGGGATGGTTCAAGGGGATACCAAAATCTATTTGATGCTTTGTTGGATTCATTACATGCTGCAATTGATAATACTGGAATAGGTTTTGTTAAGGTTGTTGTGTCTGAAAGTGGTTGGCCTTCAGATGGTGGATTTGCAGCTACTTATGATAATGCAAGAGTTTATCTTGATAATTTGATTAGGCATGTTAATGGTGGGACACCAATGAGGTCTGGACCTATTGAGACTTATATATTTGGATTGTTTGATGAGAATCAGAAGAATCCTGAGTTAGAGAAACATTTTGGAGTGTTTTATCCTAATAAACAGAAAAAGTATCCATTTGGATTTCAGGGGAAAATTGATGGTACTAATTTGTTTAATGTGTCTGTTCCTCTTAAGAGTGACATTTAATTTTGTTTTAAGAAAGAGTGACATTTAAATATATAATTAAGGTTGCTCTCTTTATGTACATCTGAAATAAATTGGTTGTCTTGTTTTGATCTTGTAACCACAACTCATATAATATATCTGCACCACAATAATTGTCGCACTTTCTTTTAAAAAAATGTCTCATATGACCATTTAACACATATTAAGAAAATATGATATATAAAAAGATGATAATTGATATTATATTTTTTCATTATTTTTAAATATTCTCGTTTTGATATTTTTTAGTATATTTTTCTTAAAAAGATAACGTGACCTAATAGTGGTGTCAAAATTGATGGTTCGCCAAAGGTTTGAATTGACTCCTTGTATCCAAAGTCTTATAGAAAAGCGTTTAGGCGGAAGCTTTCGTTGAGAAGTGCAACGGTAGTACAAGTGCATGTGGATAAAAGAGCTTCCGTTTTAAGGGTGAGTATGATGACTCACAGTTGAGGAGGAGATTGTTGAGTAGTAAGTGTGAGTTAGAAGTTTCACATTGTTTAGAAAAATGGAGGTTGAACACTTCATAAGAATCCATAAACTCATTGTCTTAACGTTTTGGCTAAAATGTGGTGCCCGGTTCAGTGTGTCGTTGCTTCGAGTCTAATGTGTCTCTAGTTTAAATGAAATAAGGTATTTGTGGCCGGTTTGGTAGCGACAACAACTTTTAACAAGCGAATATATAGGGGATTAAACCAAACAGACCAACTTAAATGATTTATCGAAAATTTCAACTTACCTAAGTTAAAGGAGTAATTATAAGTTGACACCTTTTTTTGTACCATCCTTGTACACCCCTATGTGGCAGATATATTTTAGGAATTTCACCATTCTCTCTTTTATTGTCCTCTTCTCCCTTCTCTCTCTAAACACAACAATCTCTCTCTCACCACCACATACTCCACCGTCTGTAACACAACAAACACCACCACGTCGGCGACTTTACGTCGCCCCCGTCGCCCACCACCACCCACGGTCGCCATCCGTCCTCACCCACCATCCACATCGCCATCTCTCAACTCCCCGTCATCACCACCAACACACTCAATTGTTGTATCCCCATTCTCCATCACCGACACCACCCTCGTCCGCCAGATCTCATGACCACCAACTTCACCCACCGTCTCACCTTCAGATCTCATCACAACCACCAAATTCGATGAAGTCATGATATTTGAGATGTGAAAAACGCCGGCGAAGCCATGATTGGTGTTGGTTAAGGTGAGATTCGAGAACACCAACGAATCATTGGTCGAATTTGGATCCGACGAAGCCATGGTCGAATCTGGTTATGGTGAGATGTGAGAATGTCAACGAATGGTCTCAACGACGAGAACAATTGATTTGACGTTACAGACAACAGAGACAAGTAGTAGAAGCGGTGGACGGAGTGTGAGAGGAGAAGAGAAGGAGTTTGGAGAGATAAGTGAGGGTGAGGAAGAGAGAGAGTAAAAAAAGCTGAGTTTTTTTTGTTTGGAGAGACCACATAGACACATGTCACAACTGTGTGTGGAGGTTTAAGTGATACATATCACCTAAGATGGTCCATGTATCACTGCTAAAATTAAAGTAACATGTTTAAAGTGCTAACTCATAGAGCTCGACCCATTTTACCATCCTTTTAAAAACCTATTAGACGTAAATAGGTTTTTAAATAGAAACACTCTTACTATATATGTGGAAATATATCCAAACAAACTATCTACCCCTCCTTACTTTAATAAGAAGGGCTGAAAGCATAGGCTATTGACTAACAACAGGCTATTGACTAACAACAGAGATTCATATCTACCACACGACTAGTCTAATGATAATATGAATTAATTATAAAGGACAAGAAGTTTCTAAAGATGAAAGTGATAGCCATACATAGAATTCATTGAATCCAATTGATAAACATAAACTTAGTTTCACATTTTGACATTTATACTAGTATGCGAAATACTAATGGGCCGTGACAACGAGGTATTGATCACTGCACATGAATCTCTATATAAATAAATACACCATCTAATCACTAATATAAACAAAAATTAACATTTTAAATTCATTTATTAAATGATGTATTATAGACCAGATACATAATTTAATAAATAAATTTAAAATTTTGATTTTTACCTATAATAGTGATCAGAGAGTATGCGACTTACCATGATAAATATAGGGCTCAAACCTAATACTCAAGTTTTATTACACTTCCTTTGCGCTATAGCTTTCTTTCCTAGCATGACCACATGCAATACCGTCATAAAAAAGTAAGTAAAAGTTCCTAGCTAATTTTCTTATTTACTACTAAATGAGAAACGATAAAGTGATTTTTTTTTAATTTTTTTACAGAAATATATAATATTGAATTAGTGATTAAATTTTTAGATAAAAAAAATGAAATCCATGTTTTTAATTTTTTTTCTCAATTAAGTAGACATATTGCATAGGTCCATTGAAGTTTTGCAACATAGTGGGCTAGTTGGTATTCTAGGGCTTTTCACAAAATCTCTCTAGGCACTCTATCATACACCTTCTCAGAATCAATGAAGATTAAGTGTTGCTCCATCACACCTCAAAGTAAGTAGATCGTTTCCATAGTCGACCTCCCATGCATAAAACCAAATTGGTTATCGGTGACTCGAGTCTATTTTCTTAGTCTTCATTCAATCACTCTTTTCCATAATTTCATGTTAAGACTTATTAGTTTAATTCTCCTATAATTCGCGCAATTTTGTATTTCTCCCTTATTCTTATAGATTGGAAATAAAGTACTTCTTATCCACTCATGCGACATTTTCTTTGTCCTTATAATCTTGTTAAAAAATTGGTGAGCCCCATAACTCTTATATCTCCGAGACTTTTCCACACTATATTGTTTGGCCCCATTTCTTTGCCATTTCAATGGGCATATATCTCCTCAAGACTTCCTTATTTGGGTTGAATCTCTATTATTTGGAAATTAAAATATCCAAACAAACTATATATCCCACCTTACGTTAATATAAGGGCAGAAAGCATAAGCTATCCACCCAAAACGACTAGTCTAATGAAATTAGAATTAATTATAAAGGACAAGAAGTTTCTATAGAGGAAAGTGACAGCCATAGAAATTTCTAAATACTAATGACCCATGACCACGAGGTATTGGTCACTGCATATGAATCTCTATATAAATATGTGACTTGCAAAAATAAGTATAGGACTCAGCTTAATACTCAAGCTTTATTACATTTCCTTTCTGTTGTAGCTTTCTTTCCTAGCATGATCACAGGCAACAGTACCGTAATGGCTTCTCTGCTGCTACTATTTGCACTGTTTACAGTAACTCTTCGCTTGACAAGTAAGTAAAAAAGTAGAAGTTCCTAATCCTAGCTAATTTTCTTATTTACTATTAAACGATAAAGTTGATTTTTTTTCTTTTGGACAGAAATAGATTACATTGAATCAGTGACTGAATAATTAGATAAAAAAAATGAAATTCAGGTATTTAATTTTTTGTCTCTTAAGTAGGCATATTACACAGGTCCAATGAAGTTTTGCAACGTGTAGTGGGCTAGTTGGTGTTCTTAATTGTGAGATATTTATCGTCCAAAAGTTTGAACCTATGAATTAAGCTCTCTATCATTTATAAATACATTTAGTTTCATTGTTTCGATAAATGCGAGACTTCTTAAGTTCCTAGAGGATCTCAAGTCAAAATGAGACTCTCATTTTTTTTAATTTTTTTATGCTCTCAACCATACACTCTTTTTATACATCAAAGATTATTACACATGAATAGAAGACAAACAGACACTAAGCTGTGCTGCGAGGTCTTTTTAGATGACAAAATCAATCTTCGTAAATACAACATTACTTAGAAGACATGACATTGTTGTGCATGACCCTTTGTACTATATGAAGAAGGTCAACAACCTCCGGTGCTAGGAAGTTAAAAGTGTAAAAATCAAATGGTATAAAAACATATTGATTGTTAGAACATGCTTTCTCATGTTTGACCACTTTGCTTGACGCACCCCTAATCCCATAAGTGGTGAAACCCTAGTCAAGTTCACACATGCATGTTTTCCGCTTACGCATCCGTACACCATAACATGATCTGCAGGCTTAAGTGGCAATCTTCTATCTAGTGAGTTAGTCAAGAAGTTCAAGACTCTCCTTCTTCATTGATACTCCCGCACGCTTGATAAAGGACATCCTTAACAAAGTCATGTCTATACTTAAAGCCACGAAACTCCTTACAACGAATAGTATTAATTTTCTTTTCTCTATGACATGTTCTCAATGAAAACGGACTCTGTGGCTATCTATGCTTTTTTTAGGGAAATCTATACCCTTTTTTTTCGTCGTTGATTCTCAAGGCTTTAAAAATTTACAAGGTACATTAGTTTATCACAAACATAAATAAAATATTTTAAACACTCACATGAATGTAAAAGTATGAAAGAGAAAATAATTAAATAATATGTATTTATAAAAGATAGTTAAATTATGTGTATTATTTTTTTTTAAGGAAAATTATGTGTATTTTATATGTGTCTATTTAAGGCTATGATTGGATTGATGGAATGTGATGGAATGAAATGGGATCGATTGATATAAAATAAGATTCTATTGTTTCGATTTGTAAAAATTTAATGGAGTGGTATGGAACATAATGGAACCCATTCCATTCCATTCCATCATTTCCTTCTATTTTTCATTCCACCCAAATTGGGAGGTATGCAATGGAATGAGACCTTTTAATTAAATAATTACTCTTTTATCCATTTTTATTTCATCAATTTCAACAGTTTCTTCTCAGTTTGCATGCGTGCAAGTTCTTTGTAATTCATTTATTCACGTGAATTTATTATTCTAATTTTTCCTGGCACGTATGTGTGTGGTTTCCCTACAAAAAAAAACGGTATGTGTGTGGTTCTTAATTCTAGTTGTATTTTTAGTCAAGTTGTTCTTCGTTCTTATTTGTGTGTCTGATCTAGATGTATTATGATTTTCAGTAAAAAAAAACATTTAATTTGATTGTTCTCATGCCATATATTGATGTTTGTAAATGTGTATGTTAGTTTGTTATAAGGGGAGCTCTAGCTGTATATATTTGAACATTTCAAAGATAATTTTATACCATAAAACATCTTTTTTAGTTAAATACTATAAGACATTTTTATTTCAACTTAAATCCCTTTATGTTTTGTTTCTAATTTTTTTTTTTGTATTCTTAGTTTAATTTGAAGGAACAAACTAGAAATAAAAAAAAATTGAATTGTTTCTACTTGCAAGTTTTAATAAAAAAAACAACTTTTTTTAGTAAGAATTAAGGGCAAAATTGAAATAAAAAAGTTATAACTCATTCCATTTCATTCACTTTATAAACAATGGAATAAGATGTTTATTTCATCATCTAAATAATGGAATGAAATATCTATTCCGTTCCGCTCCGTTCCATTATATTCCATTCTGCTCCGCTCCGTTCTATTCCGTCAATCTAAACAGAGCCTAAATGATTTTGATTTGAGTTTGTCACTATACAAATATTTCTATAGCATAGGCCCACCGGAGTGTTTTTATGTATGGCAATTGGCATGGACAACTCTCAGCCACTTCTTAATTTCCAACATAAATCTAGTGGATAGTTTGCCGACAAAATTAATGAAGAATATCATTTTTTAAACTCTAATTTTGATTATGTAATTTTTTTAGTAGTATATATGTTAAGACTAATTACAATGTTACAGCTTGAGTTGATTAAAGAGATGCATATAATGTTTTCACAAGCAGGTGCTCAAATAGGTGTTTGCTATGGCATGGAAGGAACCAATCTACCATCACAACGTGAAGCAATAGATCTTTGCAAATCAAACAACATCAAAAGAATGAGGCTATATGATCCAAACCAAGATGCTCTTGAAGCACTTAGAAACTCTGGTATTGAGCTTATGTTAGGCGTGCCTAACCCCGATCTTCAAAACATTGCTACCAACAAAGACATTGCAATTCAATGGGTACAAAAAAATGTACTAAACTTCTACCCTAGTGTCAAAATCAAATACATCGCGGTCGGTAATGAAGTTAGTCCAGTTGGCGGCTCTTCTCAATTTGCAAAATTCGTCCTTCCGGCAATCCAAAATATATACCAAGCAATAAGAGCGAAAAATCTTCAAGATCAAATCAAGGTTTCAACGGCTATTGACATGACCCTGATAGGAAACTCGTACCCTCCGTCTAAAGGTTCATTTAGAAGCGATGTGAGGTCATATTTGGATCCAATTATAGGGTATTTAGTATATGCAAATGCACCTTTATTTGCAAATATTTACTCTTATTTTAGCTATACTGGTAACACAAAAGACATCACACTTCAATATGCTTTATTCACTTCTCCTAATGTTGTGGTTAGGGATGGTTCAAGGGGATACCAAAATCTATTTGATGCTTTGTTGGATTCATTACATGCTGCAATTGATAATACTGGAATAGGTTTTGTTAAGGTTGTTGTGTCTGAGAGTGGTTGGCCTTCAGATGGTGGATTTGCAGCTACTTATGATAATGCAAGAGTTTATCTTGATAATTTGATTAGGCATGTTAATGGTGGGACACCAATGAGATCTGGACCTATTGAGACTTATATATTTGGGTTGTTTGATGAGAATAAGAAGAATCCTGAGTTGGAGAAACATTTTGGAGTATTTAATCCTAATAATAAACAGAAAAAGTATCCATTTGGATTTTAGGGGAAAATGGATTGAGAAATTGATGCTTCTAATATGTTTAATGTGTCTGGTCCTCTTAAGAGTGACATTTATTTATATAATTAAGGTTGCTCTTTGTACGCATGTCTGAAATAAATTGGTTGTCTTGTTTTGATCTTGTAACCACGACTCATATAATAAAACTGAATATTATTTCTGCCCTATAATAATTGTCGCATTTGATCATTTAACAATTAAGAAAAATGTTATGATGGTATATATAAAAATATGATAATTGTAATTTTACTAAATTATTCTTATTAAAATCTTTCTTGATATCAATTTTGACGGTTAGCTTTCCACCAAAAGAATTTTTTTACTAAACATATTATTGGTTTCAGTTGTAATTTATTTTTTAAAGAAGCTTCAGTAGTAAATTGTAATGCAAATACATTATGAGAATTGGCACCCTCAAAATATAGCAATGAAAATGAAATACTATCGATTGACCTAAGTTTAAAACAGAACGCCACACCATAAGTCACAACTGAGTAATATTCAAAGTGAATAGAAAGACAAGGTTCCACTATGGCCGCTGCTGCTGGATCTTTTCCATATCACTCCTCCAGAGAAAAACATGTACACGAATGACTAGTCAATGTTTACAAAAACCAATCACTATGTGTGTAATTTTCATAGGTTTTAATGATAAACACATTATTAAAACATCAAATCCCTATAATAATTCGATTCAAGAATGAATAAAGAACAACATTAAGAATTATGAAATATTATTATTATTCAAGAATAACCAAATTAACAATATTGTAAAACAAATGATTAAAATGAAATGAACAAAGTAATTTTCATATATTTTTGAAATAACACACAACACCATACATCAAGAATTACAAAAAAATGAACCAAGTTAAACTAACATTTTATGTGTGCTATTTTCATACGTGTAATTTTCATGTGTTAATGATAAACACATTATTAAAACATCAAATCACTATAATAAAATCGAATCAAGAATGAATAAAGAACAACATCAAGAATTATGAATTATTATTATTATTCAAGAATAACCAAACTTACAATATTAAAATATTGTAAACAAATGATTAAAATGAAATAAACAAAGTAATTTTTATATATTCTTTTTTTTTTTTTGATAAGCAAGGAGAGAGGACAGACATTAAGAGGCAACATCGACATCCCAACTAGGTTGGCACCCCGAGAAACCTCCATCCTATGCCGCTAAACTCTAGAAATTTATTTAAAAAAATGGGGGAAAATAATTACAAAGGAGGGGGGACTAGGCCAAAACCCTCAAAAGAAAAAATAAGCAGAAATCAAACAACCAAAAAACAGATTATGGAAATCTGTAGTTAGGTAAACCACATCTATCCTAAAGAAATCAACCTTCAAATCATCCGGAAGAGATGGAAGCCAAACCGTAATCAACAGGTCTCTAACAATCCAATAGAGAAAATTCATTGATCAGTCGAATGAGGATCACCCCAAGCACGGGTTTTAGTGGGCTGCTTCTGCAAGACTTGTTGTAATTTAAGTTTTTGTTTCTGCTTCCTAGTTAGGACCGGCGTGAAATCCTCCTCAGCTGATCTTTTGTCATATTCACGAACTCTTTCCCACAAGTCTAAACCGTGTTGAATATTCTTGCTGGGATGAACTTCTTGTTGTTGTAAACTGGCAACCACTTGCTCCTCTTGAATTATTGTGGGCATGCTAACATTTTCAGCAAGGGGCTGCTCAATAACCACAGGTAAAACCAAAGAACTGCGTGAACCAGAATGCACGTCAACATGCTCAAAAACCGTATCCGTCTGAACCTGAACCGATTCTACAGACACCTCATGCACCTCAAAATGCTCAATAGGGGATGAATGTGATGCACGCTCATGGGAACCCTTGGGACTCTCCACCAGCTCCTGCGGGATCGAATGATTGTGGTCCACATCATCAGAAAGTGTAACAGTAACATCGTCCACCGTGGGGTTCTCCAACTCCTCCCGCGATGTTTGATGCAACCGCTCCTCTCTCTCAGAATGCACGTCATCGTGCGCAATAGGGGAAACAACCTTTAACACTACCGTAGCACGTGGCAGCTCCTCAGGAGAAATTCTATCAAACACATTGTGTAATGGAAAGCTGAAAGAGTTTGACGACAAAGACGGCATAGTCACGTCCGTTTGAGAAGTAGCAACTGTTGATGTAACAGTAGAAACCGACCCCAATTGTGAATTAACATTCAAGGTAGGGGAAGGAGTCGAAATGTCCAGTGTAGTCAAAGCCAATGATGTCAATGATGTAGGAGTAGCAGAAACTGGTACCCTCTGGGTGGTAGCAACTGTTGAAGCAACCGGAACCGGAACCCAAGTGGAAGCTCCCACATCATTGTTCTGTCGAGATGGTTTAGGGGGAGCTGTCTCGGCAATAATGATTTGTTTCCCTCGGTCATTCTTGTCCTTTGGTGGTTGCGGATGTAACCAATGACAAGTGGAGACATTGTGCCCAATAGAGTAACAGTGATGGCAAAATAACGGTCTCCGCTCATATTGGACCTCCACTTTGAAAGCAAAGCCTTCTCTCTCGACAAGAATTTCATCATATGCTCTCTTTGAAAGATCGATGTCTACTAAAATTCTTGCATAGTGCCCAAAAGTGCGGTTTCGTGTCGGTCCATCAATGTCAATCGGGGTGCCAACTGCGCCTGCGATCTCCTTCAAAGTTCTCTCCCGCCAATACTCCTGCGGTAACTCAACCAAGCGAATCCAAAGAGATACATGTGTCTGTTTCTGAGAAAGGTATTTGAAATCTTTGGTCCACCGCGATAATATCAACAAACCCGGCTTGAGGTTGACTGTACCTGCTGCCCATATTTTCCGTAGATCATCTGCCGAGTCAAAGTGAAAGTCATAGTAACCTTTGCCAAGAGGCACCATTTTCCAGGCCGCCGATGTTTTCCAATGCTTTCCTATTTTGGTACTTAAATCACGTGCAGAATACGGCTTATCCCCCTTGTTAAGAGTCAAGCGAGCCCTTAACACATTCTTGCATTCTTCTACTCCTCTATGGTACTCGTCCTGGCAAATTCTGATGCTCAAAGCATCCCCTTTAATGCATGGAGTAGGGAGAGGTCTATCATCAATCACATTCTGACCTGCTAAAGCTACTGAAAATGACTTAGTTGTTCCTGAAATTGTCTGCACAGTTGCTAAAGGCATTGATGGCGCAACTGCTGAAGGTACGGTGTCGGACACACACGGCCAGAGGCACGTGTATGCCATCACATGTATCCACCGATTGAATCAGCAATTGGACAAATTCAATTACAAAAGAGGTGCGCTAATTCAAAAAGTCAAACGGTGGGTGATTAACAAAATTGAATTAGCAAGCAAGGAAATTGTACCTATGGGGACCAATCACGTAAAGCTTCAAATTGGACAATTGTACTAGCACAACGTGTCTATAAGAAGGATTTCTATGTATGTCATGTAGAATTGAAAAACTAGCAAGGATTTTTGGAAACGACGCTCATGTTAGGGAAACCTTAGCAGAGCGTCTCCAAGTGATTAATAAAAAAAACGGTAAATATATCAACGTAATTTTTATATATTCATGAAATAACACACAACACCATACATCAAGGATTAAAAAAAATGAACCAAGTTAAACCAACATTTCATATTTGTTATTTTCATATGTGTAATTTTCATATGTGTTAATGATAAACACCTTATTAAAGTATCATATTACTACAATAAAATCGATTCAAAAATGAATAAAAAACAACATCATGAATTATGAAATATTATTATTATTCAAGAATAACCAAACTTACAATATTAAAATATTGTAAATAAATGATTAAAATCAAATTAACAAAGTCATTTCCATATATTCATGAAATAATACACAACACCGTACATCTAAGAATTAAAAAAAATGAACCAAGTTAAACCAACCTTTTATTTGTGCTATTTTCATACATGTAATTTTCAAATGTGTTAACGATAAACACATTATTAAAGCATCAAATTACTATAATAAAATTGATTTAAGAATGAAAAAAGAAAAAGACCAAGAATAATAAAATATTATTATTCAATAATAACCAAACTTATAATAATTAGTATTTTTCACTATAACTATTCGATTAAAAAATGAATAAAGAACAAATCAAAATAATAAAACTTACACAAATTTAGCATGCATCAATTTTATTATAAATGCATGTTAAATTTATTGTAATTTTCAAATGAGTTAACGATAAACACATTATTAAAGCATCAAATTACTATAATAAAATTGATTTAAGAATGAAAAAAGAAAAAGACCAAGAATAATAAAATATTGTTATTCAATAATAACCAAACTTATAATAATTAGTATTTTTCACTATAACTGTTCGATTAAAAAATGAATAAAGAACAAATCAAAATAATAAAACTTACACAAATTTAACATGCATCAATTTTATTATAAATGCATGTTAAATTTAAAATCAAATTAACAAAGTCATTTCCATATATTTATAAATGGTCTTTTTCTTTTTTCATTCTTAAATCAATTTTATTATAGTAATTTGATGCTTTAATAATGTGTTTATCGTTAACACATTTGAAAAAAATTAGATGTATGAAAATAACACAAATAAAAGGTTGGTTTAACTTGGTTCATTTTTTTTAATTCTTAGATGTATGGTGTTGTGTGTTATTCCATGAATATATGGAAATGACTTTGTTAATTTGATTTTAATCATTTGTTTATAATATTTTAATATTGTAAGTTTGGTTATTCTTGAATAATAATACTATTTCATAATTCATGATGTTGTTCTTTATTCATTTTTGAATCGATTTTATTGTAGTAATTTGATACTTTAATAAGGTGTTTATCATTAACACATATGAAAATAACAAATATGATAAACTAAAAGTGACGGGAATATTCATGCTTCGAAATCTACAACGTTGACGTCCAAATCTTTGATTGAATAATCGATCTTTAAATAGGAACCAAAAGAATACCAAAACAACACGTAAAATCAAACAACAATGCACAAAACGACGAACAATACAACAACACATTTAGACGATGAAATCACGAAGAAAAAAGGCCCAAGTCTGTAAAAAAAAAAACTTATTTAGATTGAAATGGAGATAAAAAGATGATGATAGATGATTTTGGGTCAAAAATTGACCCAAAACGAACCCTTTAAAAAAGAAAATGGAAGAGAAAATCTATAGTGAGAAAACTAGAGATGTCATGTTGGAGAATTAAGATCCGATTTTCTTTCCTAACCTTAATTTCTTTATTTCCTAGTTTGTGTCACTTCATTAATTCATAATATCAAACTTTTATAAAAACAAAAGGAGTAAATTTAATTTATCATATTATTTATAGTTTTTTTTCCTTTATGTTAGCGATCCGGAGACATGAGAATATTTAATCAAGCGAATATCTATGTTTTTTTTCTAAGGATCAAGCGAATATTTATATCACGAACTTATCGCAGAGGACGTGGCATGCAGCCTGCCTTTATTTTGTTTCTCTCTCATGCTATTCTTTATCTAACTAATATTAATCTTTGGATTTGTTCTTTTACACTTTCACAACCGCTTCATACCATCTAATATCTATGATACTCTATTTGTTTATTTTTAAGTGTGGTTTCACTAACGATTCAAAGTTTTTTATTTAACTGTCGTTTTGATATTTAAAGGGCATAATTTATCAATTATACCTTTCTTCAATTACTTTTATATTTTTCAATAAAACTAATAAATGTTATCTATTTGAAAAACGGAAGTTTGTTTTCTTTAACCAATTTTTTTTTTGTTATCCTTAAATTTAAACAAAATCTTGTTTCATAAAAAGTTGAGATTCTATAAATAATATAGGTAAATTGTTAAAAAAATTAAAGAACAAATATGATAAAAAAAAAGGATATGAATTAAAAAAAAAGTGGAAGAATCATTGGAATAAAAAAAACGAGAAGAGAGAGACATAGCAGAAAATTGTTGGCTTAATTTTATGTTTGGTGTATTTATTTTAGGTTTCAAGTTGGTCTTTTATATTTTAGAAGTTTCAAGTTGGTTCAACATGTTACTCACATCGGAATAAGTTAGTTCCTTCTATAATTTGAATGTTTAAAGATTCAAGCTGACAATATGGGTGATGAAATTTAACTTATTTAGAAAATCAGTTTTAAATTTTTTTTGTTTTATTAAACTCAATATCATGTCGCGGAATAGACTAACTTATTACAACATGAGTACCATTTTAGACCAACTTAAAACCTTTAAAACGTAAGAGACCAACTTGAAACTTTTAAAACATAATAAACCATCTTGAAACCTAAAATAAATATAAGGCATCAAACATTAAGCCAAAATTGTTTGTTATGGGAGATATAAAAAAACATATGCTTCATCGGTTGCTTTTTATTTTTTATTTTTTATTTATAATAAAGCTTCATAAGATGCTACTAACTTACTCCCCAAGAGTATATAGATGTAATGTAACCTCTTGTAACATCATATGTTTTAATATGGTTTGTGTGTGGTCACAACCTTATGACTTCAAGTAATCAACCACATTTAGGTTGTTTGATCGTGATCAAACAATCTAAACTTTAAGTTTGATATTTTAAATTAAAAAAATATAAATCAAAATCTTCATCGAAATTTAGTCTTGTAATGTTAATTAGACAGTTCGAATGTGGCTGAGTGCATATAGTCACACTACACACCTTCAAGGTAAGTGGCAATACCTTTTATCCCTCCACAAAGAGTATCACGTTCAATTCTGTTGATCTTAACAGTAAGTTCAGTTTTGCTGTTAGAGATATCACAAGTACGATTTTTGTTGATTATGTATATTGCTATATTTAGCTTTAGAAAAAAAAAATAGTGTTCATGTTAGGGCAGAGCTATAAACAGTCTATATATGGTGAGTCTACAATTATATACGCTATGGATTTTATATGGGGTTCTTCAATTTGTTCCACTTCCACCCTCTTTAATACATACATTATTATTTCAGGGACAAAATTCCTAAATTCAAGTAACATTCTTTTTGGAGGCAATAAATTCAAAGAACTTGATATAATAATGTTTCAACTAAAATTTGGTATACTGATATTTTTTGTTGATATTTTCATATATAGGTGTCGCATCATCATAATTATATGGCAAATGCTAACATGTGCCCTAAGGGCATATGCTAAGGAATTTAAAATAGAAATAATTATTTTAAAAATTGTGTATTCAACATTATTTAACTTTTTAGAGTCAAAATTTTGAACTTTCTATAAAAAAACTTTTAATTTTGGATTCCTTAACTTGTTCCCTAGTTAACCCTAAAGTCACAGGATAACAAGACCCTAATTATATATAGAAAAGATATTGGAGAATCTTATCTCATGTGAGAAAGTAAGAACCAATAAATGGGAACGAAGGGATAGAAAGGGATCTTTGAGATTCTTATGCCATGGATTCTTTACGCAATTTGATATGTGTTATGAATTGTACTTGTTTTTACTTAAAGCTTCCAATTTTTTCTACCAAAAAAACTCTTCCAATTTTGTATTTCCCTTTTCATATTTCTTTAAGTTTTGAAATGAGTAAAAACTATTTAAATAGAGATTAGTCTAGGGTGGAAGAGTGAAAGTTGTCTCCTATAGTGAGCGATGCAAATATTTGGTTTTAACCATTGGATAATGAAATTCTATAGTTGTTATCATACATCGACAACATCAAAGTCACTAATATAAATTTTCGCATTTCTTACAGATTTTCCTAAGGAAGAATCTCGTTCTGTGTGAAAATCCTCATGCAAATGTTAGTTTTAACGAGGTATTTCCAGTAGTAAATAGTTCCGCATCAAAATCTTAAGGTTTAGTTAATCTGGATTTTCTTGCGGATCTTCATCCGACGGTTTCTACGAATTTGTTTAAAGGTTGTTTTTGTCTGATCAAATTTAATGATTTGATTTTATATCTTTTAATATTTTGATAAAGATTTTTTTATGATATAAAAGAAAAAATTTAGATATTGAATATGAACATTGGTTGTGGGAGATATGTATCACTTGACCATCATAAAACGTGCCTGAAAACATTTGTAAGTTTATTGATAAATCATCAACCCCAAATCCCAATCAGAAGATGCGAAAGGAATGACAAAGTAATGCAAATTTTTGCACTTAATTAGTGGAGTAACAATGACAAAGATTACTTCCCTAAAAAAAAAATGACAAAGGTTACTTTTGTGGTCAACATGCACGGATCTCCACTTATTTTCTTCTCTATTTCTCTCTCAAGATGCGGTTTGAATAATGGTTGTCCATTAATTATTTTCCAAAACAATAAAATGACATAACAAAATATATTTCCAATCCTTTTGTCAACAAAAAATAAATATCCAACCTTTTTTTCTATAACAAACAATACTCTCAGTGTTTTTTTTAAAAAACTAATTTGATGATTTGGTCTTCTGATTCAACATACATTATGCTAACAAATGTCTTTATAGATGAGACCCATTTGAAAAATGTATAATTTTGACCTAACTTACTTTGACTATATTTTTCTATCAATATACAAAGATAAATAATATCATATAAGATGTCGTTAGATTTGTCTCGATGAGTATTTTCAAAATATGAATTTTCATAATTTTTTCTAATATATTATTCAAGATATTTAAGCTCAAAATTATGCATTAGTATGCGTAATAAGGTCAACTATGTCAAGTATTAAGGGACGGAGGGAGTATTTGTTAAGGAAACTAAAAGTATTAAGCTTGCATTAAAATCAACAATTTTTTTCTACTTTTAAAAAGTTGAAATCACAACTTTTCATCATTTTCCAATATAATTTTTTTTTTCTCTCTTTAACCAATACGTTAAGGATTTCCCTTTCAACATTATGAAATTCGGTATCCTATTCTTCAATCTCTTCTTTTTTTTCGCATCCAATTCTTCAATCTCTTTTTTTTTTCTTTTTCTTTCGCATCCAACATTATGAATCTTTTCTACAATATGCCATAGCCAGTACTAATTAAAAAAAATTCTACCATACATGTACCTGCTCTTTGGAATTTACATTGTATATGGGCGGCTAAGGCTACGCCTTAGGTCTGCTACCGTAGAAAACTTTTTTTTTTTTTTTAAAATGGATGGATGTCAACCATTCGATATAGGAAGAAACTTTTGAATGGTTGAGATTTTAGTTAATGTGATCCTCTAAAATTCTATTTTTTAAACATATACAATGATTTAAAAAATTTAATTGATTTTGGAATCACATTTGACAAAGGGTGTTTTTGGTATTGTTGGAAAAGTTATATGACCCAACAAGCTCAAACATGCCTCTTTCTTATTCTCTCTAAGTGTACTCATCCAGTGCAATTGCACGAAATTGTTCAAGAAAAATTATTGCACAAAAAATATTAAAAATTTGATAAATAATTTGACCAAACTGTAAAAAAAATAAGTATCTAATTTTTTTTATAAAATTTGTATGTTGTGATTTATATTAGAAGATATAATGTAAATATTGTAGGGTACTTTAACATGAAAAAATATTTTTAGTAACGAAGTATACTCCAAGAGAATTATTTTGTTATTTTGTTTGGGTATCGGCTTGACAATTTATAATTATTTGTGGTTTCCTTTGTACACCTTGTACTAAGGAGATTACCTTGTCATTGTTAATATAATTTATTTTTTATTGTTAAAAAAAACTAATAATATTCAATTCTTTTAAAAAAACTCATAATATTCAATCTATAACAAAAACGTGAATATATTTTCAACTACCTCTTATTATATAAATTATATTAATGTGTTACTGTTGAACGAGTTGGAAAATATTGAATATATTGTCTATATACTCCAGGTGGAAAAATAATATTTTATTTAAGAAGGAAATCCCAAAATTGACCTTACATTTAAATGAATTATTTAAGAGTTGTGTTATTTGAACATCCATTTATATGACAACTTTTGATACAACCAAAATTTTACAAAGAAAATTTGGCATTGACACAAAAATCAAAACAATAAAGAGAGAAAATAAAAAATTAATGTGAGCATGAGAGGAAGTTATCATAAAAATTGTTGAAAAATGATTGTTCAAATATCTTTTCTCATTACTTAAATACAACTAACATGCAACTCTAGGTACTCCCTCTGTTTCTAAATATAAGCAAAATTCACTTTTTAGTTTCATTCATTTAATGATATATATAATCCATATTATGAACCACATACATCATTAAATGAATAAACCTAAAAAGTGAATTTTGTTTATATTTAGAAACGAAGGGAATAACTCTCTAAAAAAAAAATGAACACTAATAACCATTGTGCCAACCACCTACAAACACATGTCAATATAGTTGTAAAAAAGAAAAAGTCTTTTAGGGTAGGAGACCTATTCACGTCAATAAGGTGGGAACAAATATAAACGCTCAAAACAAACTCTATAGACTAACACGTGATTTTCTTCTGGCTACTAACCTGGATCCTACTGTCCATATGCAATTCTTTAAACGAAGTTTCTGTCTCTAAATCTTTGATTTACATACTTACAAGTTACAATGGGAAATGGTTACAGCAGCCGCAATACCAACCTTGGCATCAATTGTCCTTGTTTTGAATCGGGTGCCACCGGTAGCAGCGCACGATGGGAAAACTCCCTTGACGTTTCCATGGGAAATCAGGAAGAAGGCCAAACAGAAATTTGGAGTGTAGGTTACAAAGTAGGTAAGAAATTAGAGAATGGTTGTGAACTTCTACTGCGAGCGAGACACGACAACAAATCAACAATGGTGTTGAGAGTGTATATTTTAGCTTAGGCGACGACGCAGATATCACATCTGGTTTTTCTTTGGATATCAAAAGGGTTGGGAGGGATGGTCTTCATGGAGGGAAAAAGGGTATTGCAAATTCGGGGGTATACAAATCTTGTATAATTGTTAAACAAGATTACACAATAGAGACCACTATTGTTTCATATGATAATTCATATAGTGACACTTTTTTTGTTCTACAAATGAAGAAAAAGAAGAACCATGACAATGCTTACATGGTGACTGTGGCACACTATTATGTTACCAAATTTGCTGGTCTTTCCTCTGCAGTAAAAATTTACAGTAGTAGAGGAAAAGGTTTTATTGTTGAAGTGAAGGGTCCTTACAAACATCCAAGTGATGATTTGCGTGGAGTTATAGATGAAACTATACGTACTGGTATATGGTCTCCTGGAGCAAAGTCTAATCATACAAAAAAAGAAGATAATAGTTCATCCTTGAAGAGCAATGACACCATAGCTCAATTTGTTAAACATGCTTCCAACAAAGGTCTTATCAATTCCAATGGAGTTACGAAAGGTTCCCTAAATAATTCTATCATTTTAGGTTGTAATTTTTCGTAAATGGAAAGATGTACGTTTAAAGTGAAAATGTAATGAATCAAGATAGGTCATTATAATAGAATAGGCTCAAGTTATATTAGATGACGAGTCATGTTTTTAGAAGGATCTAGAGTGATGAGTCGTTGGTTAAGTTGTTATGATCTTAAGTTATAAATAAGTGATTGGTCATTGTAACAAATGGTTAGGGCATAGCTATAAACAGCCTATATATAAGTTATAACTTATAATTAAGTGATCTTAAGTCGTTGGTTAGGTTGGTGCGAGTGTTGTGACTGGTTCCCATTGATTATGTATATGGCTATATTTAGTTTTTGAAAAGAAAAAAAAATGTTCATGTTAGGGCATAGTTATAAACAGTCTATATATGGTGAGTCTACAATTATATACGTGATGGATTTTCGCTGGGGTTCTTCAATTTGTTCCCCTTCCACCTTCGTGTATACAGTGTTATTTGAGGGATAATAAATTACTAAATTCAAAGAACTTGGCATAATATTGTTTTAACTAAAATTTTGGTTCACTAATATTTTTTGTTGATATTTTTATATATAGGTGTCGCATCATATTATAGAAAAGATATTGGAAAATCTTATCTCATGTGAGAAAGTAAGAACCAATAAATGGGAACGAAGGGATAGAAAGGGATCTTTGAGATTCTTATGCTATGGATTCTTTTCGCAATTTGATATGTGCTATGAATGGTACTTGTTTTTACTTAAAGCTTCCAATTTTTTCTACCAAAAAAAAAACTTCCAATTTTGTATTTTCTTTTCATATTTCTATAAGTTTTAAAATGAGTAAAAACTATTTAAATAGAGATTGGTCTAGGGTAGATGAGTGAAACTTGTCTCTCATAGTAAGCTATGCGAATATTTTGGTATTAACCATTGGATAATGAAACTCTATAGTTGTTACCATACGTCGACAACATCAAAGTCACTAATATAAATTTTCAAATTTTTTGCAAATTTTCCTAAGGAAGAATATCATATGGATCCTACGATCCCGTTCTGTATGAAAATCCGCATGCAAATGTTAATTTTAATGAGGTATTTCCAGTAGTAAATAGTTTCGCATCAAAATCTTAAGGTTTAATTAATCTAAATTTTCCTGCGGGTTTTCATCCGACGGTTCCTATGAATTTGTTGAATTGTTGTTTTTGTCTTCATGAATTGTTGTTAATCTATATTAATATCAAACTGAATTAATAGTTTTACTATATATTAATTTTTTTTTTCTTATAAAAAATTTATCGTCATAAATCATATTCACATATAGACAACTCATGCTTCGGTGAGAAAAAATAATTGGTCCAATAACATATAAAAATAATTTAGAGAATAAATTGAAACAACTAGTTTATCCTAAAGTATTCAATTAAAACATATTAGTGAGGTTATATATGTTTGTGAGTAATGTATACCTCTTTCATGTCACATTCTAGTAAGTGTTTTGGAGTTCCAACGTTTGTAGCTTTTGCTAAATGCGTGTACCTGGTAAATTTATGATGCTGAGTTTAACGTTGAACATTATAGGATAATGATGAATAGGATTAAGAGATTAGACTTAATAAAACCCGATAATAACTTTCAAGTCTTTTTTTTTTCCTTTCTAGTAGTCTAGTGGATAGAACTCACAGAATTAAATGTGGAGAAGTGAGGTGTCCAGAATTCGAACCTCGACCCCTGCATAAATTATACAACGTCTCTACCAACTGAGTTAATTAGCTCACGGGAACTAATAACTTCCAAGTCTATTTATACTTCATAGTAACGTTCAATTTAACCATCAACCGACTTGCGGTAAGCCGATTATGCATCGGTATAGATTCCAACGTCAACCGATAATTACTGCCTCCATTTCTTTTCTTTTGATGTTTTAGAAATTCAACTATATTCTAAAACTTTTGATGTTTTAGTGAATTTATTATTGTTTTCTCAAGTTTACCCTTATTGGAAAACACCATAAACTATTAAAGTAGTTGTGACTTTTGGTTTATCACATGTGAATTTAATGATAAATAAGGATATTTTAGTCAAAAACACACAAATATTTATATACCTTAATTACTCCTTAAAACTTGTGTCAAGAGCTAAAACATCAAAAGAAAAGAAATGAAAGGAGTATGACGTAGCCAATAGTCGGATACTTTCAAGACCTATAACATGACCAAAATCCTTTTTCGACCATGTAGCCATGCATGCTTTGACTCTTTATCTAAATTGTTAACATTATCTAAACATTTATGTGGTTATGATTTTTCCATTTCATCTTACAATGAAGCTTGCTACATTGCCTCACGTCTTATTTATTTATTTTCCCGATGCTCCCCCCTCTCTCTTATTCTTAGATAATTTTGAATGAATTTAATTGATAATAAAAAGTTGCAACTTGCTTATCAGTCAATACAACAAAAAAAAATACACACTTAATATAACATTAAACACTACAAAAAAAAAACAAAAATTAGTGACAAAAATTTAGAGATGGAAAACTTGAAATCCCTCTCTAATTCTGTCACTAAATTTTGCGACCAAGAAATTTGTGAGGAATTTTATTTTTTCCGTCACTAATTTCCCTCCTAATTTTGTTTTTCTAGTAGTGAAAATATAAAATCATGTAAAAGTCATTTGTCTTATTTTTTTTTCCCATTGCCGTGTTATATTGCTTTGATGTGTTGTTCATATGATTGCCTCTTAAGTAGAGAGAGGGGCAAAAGTTTTATACTTGGTGACTAGTGTATGTAGGCCATTTAGGAATAGTTAAAGAGTTGTAAAACTATCGAACCATAGTGGACCCAAGCATGCTTTATTATTAAATAAAGAAAAGATAAAAAAGAGTTAATATATATCTTTAATTTTAAATTAAAAAGTTATTTTTTGAATATCAGATAATTCACACAAAATTCATTTTTTCTCATTCTCATGATCAATTAAACATGACTTTTAGAGTCATGCATTGCAATCACAAACAACCTCAACTTCATGCACAAACCACTAATATATTTGGCAAAGATTATATATCTCCTTTATTTTATATGTATTAAATATGACTCAAAAAATCATTCATTTCAATCACTAGCAACATCATCAACTACATGCATGAACCACTAATAAATCTTGTAAAGAATACATTTTTTTTTCATTCTTCATGTATTAAATAAGTCTCTTTGAATAATGCATGTCGTGTGAGAATAAATATTATATATGTTAAAAATACAAAGTTATTGTAAAGTTTAACCCCTCTTGCATCTATGTACAATAGTTAAGTTTAAAAGGCTTCTAACTTTGTTAATGTTATGTTTTAAAAGGTCTCATTTGAAGTTTCGTTTTAGGTCTCTAGATTGATTGAACCAACTCATCCTTTTTTCTTAAGAGAAATCACCTCATCCGTTTATAAGTAAATTGTCCCAATTAGAATTTTCTTAGTTAAGATAGAAGAGATGGAAAGGAAACAAAAAAGTAGTGCAAATTCAAATTAGTATAATGAAGCCTAATCAAGATAGTAGTTCACGATAGTAGTAAAAGACGTATTGTAGATTCTAAGAGCATAAATACTAGACAAAATAATGTGTGGCTTCACGGTTACCAATACTTTGTTAGAGTGTTGGATATTTGAGACATACGCTATGCAAGGTTCATTATCTCCGCTGTCTTGTTTAAATAATTAGAAAGTGTGAAGTCACACAAAATATTATGTAAGGTCCATTTATACCACAAAAACGAATAGCATGAATGTGGTTGCTCTAATATTGATATAGCAAAAAAAGAATCATTATATTCGAAATTGAAGAGAGTACAATGAATAGATATGTGTGACGAGTTCATGTGAGCTTAACTCAGTTAATAGAAACATTCAATAATATATGTAAAGGTATGGGTGTTCAAATCCAAACCGATCCAAAATAAAATTGCAAATCGATCAAAAACCATAAAAAATCAAAAACCATAAAAAATCAAATATTTATGGATGCATTTGGATGTTGTTTTGTAAAAACTGCTAGGATCGGATTTCGAATCAATTTTTGAAAACCGAACCAACCCAAACCGAACCGGATCAACTTATCACTCTTTCCGCGTTTCGACAACTTCGAACAACATTGTTGCTGAAGCGTGGCTAGAGGTGATACTGAATTCTGGTCTAAATCCTCTATATTGTGTTGTTGGGTGTAGCCAAAATGAAGGAGAGGATTTCGCGTTGATGATCCATTTGTGTGTTCAAGATAGAGTGCTGATATATCAACTAGGTAACAGTAACACTCAAATCACTCATGCATTGAGAAGATTCTTACAGAGAGAAGATGTGTTGTTTGTTACACTTCGCCCGAAGAACGAAGACATACTCTCTCGCCCACCACACTATCTGCACTTCCCAAGAAAATTGGTGAGCATTTGACACGGTCTACCGCTTGAAGAGCAAGATCACACTTTGCATACTCTTTTTGAGAGAGAATTGGAGATGGTCATACCTAGCCTTTACAACGACATGCATTATAATTGGAGGGCTGAAGAATACACGGAGAACCAACTCATACTTGGTTCACTACCACCGTATGGCGTATGGTGCCATATGTCTTGTCTTTGTAATTTGAATATTTAAATTTGTCATGTATGAATCATAACCCCTCATTCAATAATTATTAAACTATTATGACTTATAATTATTGAATCATAAGTTTTTTTATTTGTTTGAAGAAAATGGTTGAATCTGCTATATTTTTGTGTTTGAATGTTAATTTTTTGCAGGTGGTTACCTTGTTTGTAGGGTGGCTTCTAGGGCCCTCACTTCAGTCATTTAGTCAAAATATGTTGTTGCTTACTCTAAATTTGTTTTTCTCAGGAAGAGAGATATGGAAAAGAATATGCAGCAGCAGCTACAACCATATTGGAACAGGAAGAGGGATATGGAAATGAATATGCAACAGCTAGTCATAGTGGAACCTTCTATTCACTTTGAGTATTGGTGTTTTAAACTTAGCTCATATTTCATTTTCATTGAAATATACTTTTTAGTTTAGTGTGAGGCATAAACCTTGTCTTTATATCCAATTCTATTGTTTTTGGATTTCTAAACTGTTGTATTTAGATTTCTAAATTCTTATTAACTACCGAAGTTGTTACTAAGTTGAGTCACGACTAAGTCGCTCTCTTTAAGACGTTTCGTGACACTGCCCAAAATTGTGCAACACTAACTATCAACCACGCCGCCTCCAAGATAAAACAAGCCCAGCTACAACTGTTCGATTAACTACTGCACTGTAGAAAACCGTTCGAGAATTAAACCTCCAATATGGTACCAAGACCATTCTTTTAATACTGAAACCACTTTAATATGGTACTGTTACCACTCTATTATTGTGCTGAGACCACTCAAATATGGTGTTACCACTATTCTAATTATTAACAATTCTCCAACTGTGATACTATGATCACTCAAATATGGTTTTACACCATTCTAACGTCTAACTTCTTCAAGAGTCGAAGAAGAATATATTTTAAGATCATTCATAATTTTGAAGGGACATTATACCGAAAAAGGGGCTATGATCTTAAATTATTATTTATTCCGAAGGACATAAAAATATCAAAGAGACTATGAACATAAGACCATTCTTAATTCCGAAGGGACATTAAACTGAAAAGGGACTATGGTCTTAAGAACACTCTTATTTCCGAAGGGACAGAATAAGGAGATGAAGAGAAGAAAGACTCGTCAACACAAGTCAAGAAAGGGAGAAGAGAGGAAGAGTTCCCGACAACTCAATGGAACTCTTTGATGTGATTTTTGAACTGAGTGGAGTCCTTTATTTGTATAGAGATTTTGTAACTGTTTTAGGAAGATTTGCGACAACAATTACTCTAATGAATAAGATCAAAATGGAATTTATCCATTAATCAGTTCAACAACACTTGTAGATAGTATCAAAAGAAACAAATCTATAAATGTGGAGGAAACAAAGGCTTAATTGAACGTTTGGTCCCCCAACTTATTTGTTGTTTTCATTTTGGTCCCATAACTCTAAAAATTTCCTTTTTGCTCCTTCAAATATACTCCGTTTGTTAACAAAATCCACATCTGTTAACTTTAACCTCAAATGTCTACGGTGGATCAACATTATAGATAGTCCACCGTAGATCTTATTAATTTTTTAATTTCAGCCACTTGATCTATTTTTCAAAAAGGGAATGGTTAGATTATACAAGAACATTGTATCTAACGGTGCATCACCAACATTTAATTTTATTAACATTTCTTCGTCTTCTTCCCTTTTTCTATTCTTCATCTTCATACATTCATGCAAAACTTCAAACATACCTTGAAGAAAAGAAAACCAAAATAAAATAAAATTAGAACTCATAATTTTTCCTACAAAAAGAGATAGAATAAACAAAAATCCAAATTCAACCCAGAATCATCATTAAAACCCATAATCATTAAACCTGTCAATCTTTTCCTTTCACCTTCCAACCCTCTTTGTAAAATCCCCAAACTATTCCTCCCATTCAATTGACTTCCATCCATGTCCTCTTATCTGAAAACACGCTTCCCTCACTTGCATTTCCCTTCCCAACGTCACTAGTAAATTACAAACCTCTTCCCTCTTTCATCCTCTGTCTTTAGAAAATCAGAAATCAAAATTGGGGAAAAATATAAACTAGGGTTTCATCATCTTTTCTCATTTGAATTTCTCTAATTCTGGAAAATTAGGGTTCATTCTTCATCCTCCAAATTCAATTGAGTCTCAACTTCTACAACAAATCAGCATTATCCAAATCAAAATTTGAAACCCATCGGAGGTGAAAGATTTGAACTTGTTGTTGACACATGAAATTCTGGCAATGTCTTCGGGTTTAAGATTTTCCATAATCACATGAATCGCTAAATCTCCAACCGATTCCAAACGGAAAAATTTTAGAATTATAGGACCATATTGAAAATAACAAATAAGTTGAGGGACCAAAGGTTCAATTAAGCTGGAAACAAACTATTGGATTTGATGAAGGAAATATAACAAATATAATTCAATTAAATTCTTATTCTTATCACAATCACCATAAGCTAAATTTATGGGAAGTGATATTCACGAATAAATAATATTTACTATTATTTTTATCATTATCAAATATTTAAAATTAAATACCGTAATTTAAACACTACTAATGTTTGTGTTCTATTTTATGTAGGACCCCCACACTCTATTTTTTCAATTCACACAACATTAAATCAAAACATAATTACTTAGTGTTTAACCTTCCAATTTTTCTTCCAACATAATGTTCCAACAAGTTCCATTTAAACACTTGCTCAATTGTGGTGTGGTGTGCTACTTTTAAAATTTCATTGCTATGTGCCTTGTATTGATGTTGACTAAAATTTCATTGCTATTGTTCAGTGTGACTAAAAATATTATTTCTATGACGTGAATACATTAAGTCGTTTAAAATATGACTTAACAACTCAATATTGTTAAGTCGTTCGATATTATGAATACATTAAGTCGCTCAAAATATTTCTAAGACGTGAAATCTCATTCAATTACGTCAAAAAGAAATTTCATTGAATCCAATTTATTTAACTCCTCTTTTTTTACCTTTGTAATTATATTTATTTAACGAAGAGTTTCATAAGCAACAATGTCATTATTAGTTATGAGTCTATTTAGTAAAAAGATATTTTACCTTTGTTAGCAATAGTTTTAGTAATGATTTTTAAAATAACATTCCACAAGGGTATATGCATATAATCACTTTTTTCTTTTTTCCGACAAAATAGAAATTATATAAAAAAAAGAAAGAGATACAAAGACGGGGGACATTAGACCTGACTCAGAAATAGCTCAAACGGTAATACATCGTGATAATACATTCCAAGCAGATCAACTCTAAACTATTCTAACAAAATTCACTAATCACATGCACAACCTAGCAAACCCGCATACGGGTACGAAACCAAGTTACAAAAAAGTATGAAAAGTGAATATCTGCAGAAAACATTTAAAGTTTTAATATAGCGAATGAATCGACCGCCAACACGGTAATAAATTCAAGTGCCAACAGCTCCCTGATCGACAACAAGCATAAACAGCGCTCTTTCGAGCAATACCAGAGTGAAAGTAGACATGACCATTCGAAACCTGCAGATCTCAACAATATCGAAAAAATCATATTACCAAACACAACAGTTTCAAATATATAGTCACTAGGTTTGAAAGGGTCATTAATTAGTATACACTCTGATTGAAAATACTAGGATCTCCTTCATTATTAAGGATATTTAAGAAAATACTATAGGATCTCCTTAAAATAGATAATGAAAACTTCATGTATACACTCAATGTTGTTAATTCAGTTTCTTTTCCTTCTATGGGAAACTTTACTCTATATTAACATCAAACTGAATTAATAGTTTTACTCTATATAATATTTTTTTCTTATAAAAAATTTATGGTCATAAATCATACTCACGTATAGACAACTCACGTTTCGGCGAGAACAAATAATCGTCCAATAACATAAAAATAATTTAGAGAATAAATTGAAACAACTAATTTATCTTCAAATTAAGACACACCCAAATCATTAGAAATGGGTAGTTTTGATATATATTTTTTTAATTGTAGTTACTATTTTTAAATTGACAATAGATACAACATTAAACCATGAATAGACTTTTGGAACTGCATATAGCTCCAATTTCATTATTCTTAGTAAAACACACAAGATCATATTGCATATAGCATATAAATAATATGATGATACATATATAACTAATAGTTGTAGTTCTTTGTGGAGGCATCAAAGTTTCCATCAATAAACCCTCCATTGCCATGACCATTAAAAGTACTACCCTTGTTATTAATAGTGCGGCCACCATAACTATTGGTGGTGAGGTGTTTGTTTCGGTCACCGGAATTTGCACCGGCGTTGATTTTGGCACCGGAGAAATTTTGGTCCCCGTTGCCATGGTTGTTAAATGAATTTGCAGTACCATGGTTGGTGGATTTGGAAGCTTCAGCTGCTTCCTCAGCCTCAAGCATTGCGATGAGGGTTTTGATCACACGAGATGACATGTTTATACCTTACTTGGAAATTTCTATATGACCTTAGTGTTTTTGTATTTGGATGGTCTTAATGTTGCAAACCAAAAGCTTATTATATAGATGCAAGAAAACGAATCTGGTGCTTTAGCAAGTTCACGCAAAATTATTTAGAATATTATTAACCTCCGTTATGGATATATTTAATATGAACTTGTATAAAATGTTTAAAATTGGATCCTAGTTATATATTTAATAATATCTCTTTTTTTATTATTATAAAACTCATTATATTTAGAAAAATAAAAATACCAATTAAAAACAAATGTTTTTTTTTTACTTCAAAATTCAAATTATAGAATAGAATCACTACTACAATTTTGGGCTTTTATAGCGCAAGTTTAATAGCGTTTTCACAAAAATGCTATTAAAAAGGCAACATATAGACGAATTATATGGAATGCTCCAGCTTGGTTTTATATCCTTGCATCTTGGTCTATAAAGATAGACACACGAGAATAGTGCATATGGAAAAAGGGTAGTTAGATATCGAGCTCATTGCTATCTATTCCATTCTTAATATTCTTTGTATTTTGGGCATTGTTTGTGAAGCTCCGTCGTGTTTTTCCTCGAGTGCACGAGTTCAGACACGCAGTTGTGTAAACCTTGGGGAGAAAAACTGGATATTGGGTTGCACTGGAGGTTCATCGGAAATTTGCTTTCAGGGCAGTGGTTTTGACCACGGTACAACAACTCTCTTCCATCTTTTCTATCTATCCGAAATCTATTTACTCTTAATATTTCCAACAATCTGAAAGCAAATTTTATTTATTTAATTATATTTGGAAATATTAATTAACTTTGTGGTTTTTCTTTGTAACATGTTGCTTTGGATTACATGGATAGAAGAATCATTTTGTTCCCTCGCTAATGAATGGTAAAGAGATGAACTTGGAGTCCAAGTAAGTGCCTTAAAATCTAAGATGTTTATGCATATAATTTTGTAAGAGATTATGCATATATTTGTCCTATTGGTGTAAAAGTTGCGGGAAAAAAAAGTTATATAAAAGTGTCTACAATGATAGTGTAAATTATAATGAAATATCTTTATACGTTTGATATTTGATAGAAAATTCTATATTTGATATGTGTAAATTGTGTAAAGTTGTGTGACTGCTTAAGAATCTATGTAGCAACTTTTGTAGATTTTTTTTTTATAAATAGTAGAGACACAAAATTGATACTTTGTTTGTTAGAAAAATTCTCTTAGAATTTAGAGAATTTTCTATTGATAATTTCATGCATGATTGTGACTATCTCTGCAAGTGTCTCTATATCAGTGGATTTTTAACGTTGAGGTTGTTTCAAGGAACAATGAGGTCATGGTATTTCAATGGTCTAATCATTTTAAGAGGAAAAAATAATTTTAGAGTAATAAACACTTTATTTTTATACTATAAGGTGATGGTTAAAAACCAAAATAAAAGTATAAATGTGATTATGTATGTGCATTTGGATGTCCATAAATATTTGGTAATTTATGGAGTGTGTTTGCATGTATGAACACATCTATGAAGTAATTGGATTTTATTTTGTATCACATGCTAGAAATTCTTGGAGTAGAATTGTTGATGAACTTATATGGTGATATATATTTTAAGCTTGATTCTCTCTTAAATGTGGGGTTAGGAGAATTCTCTTTTAATTTGTTTCTATTATTATTGTTATTTTCAATCGTATACAAAGTATTTAAATTGTTAGATAAATGGAAGTAAAAGTATTTGAGAAAATTGACATAGATCCAATAATATTATTCTATTAGTAAAAGTAGAAAATATTTCTAAAATCAAGGAATTAAAGTCTATGCTCGAGTAATTTTACCATCTATGAGGATGCAATAGAATTAACAAATTCTATTTTATTTGTTAAAAAAGAAGGCAATTGCAGACTGCGTTTCATGATAAATATGGTTTGAAAATAGTGAATATGCCTTAAGGTAGAAATCTCATAGATAACAAGTGGAATTTTAACGGATAATCTCTCAATTTGAGTGCGAGATAATTGATTGTGTTATGTATTTTATAAATTATATTAGATGTGACATTGCATGTGGTATAATGAATAAATTGAGTATATAGACTCATGATTTCAATCGTAATTATTTGAATGTTTTCTTAAATATCTAAAAAGTAATTTGAGTATTACATTTTGACGATTGTCTATCTTAGAAGGATTTTATATTGTAAATTGGATCTCCAATAAGGATGAGGTGAGTTGCATTGCGAAGCACTTATTTATTTCATGATGATGTGATATTTCTTGGAAATAAATAAGCAAACTATGCATGGCCAAAGTTATTAATGGAATCAAAATTCTCAGCTTGAATTCGCAGGTCAAGAAGCATAATAGTTGAAAGATTTGGTGTGAATGAGATACCTTTGTTGAGGAGATCTACACCTTTTAAATATTTTGTGATCACAAGCTATAAGTTATGTGACAAATACAATGTCTATAAGAGACGACACACATCCTTCTATGAAAAGAATTAAAAATAATGTTATCTCACTATATGAGAAGTGAGAAAAGAAAGAAGAAGAAAAAAAAACTTAAGATCCTATATGAAAGGATTATCTAGGGAAGTTGTCCTGGATACGTCGAGAGGGATGAATAGAAAGCCTTGAGTGGAGGAAAATATGGTGGATACCCAATTCGTGGTCAAATGAAGCCATATGAATACTCCTATATACACTACATCTTTTATCCCTATGGCGTGTGGTAGTGCTTAATGTGAGGTTGAACTTTTATCTCTTAAATGGGTTCATAGCCCTAATTTTTTGGGTGGTCCTTATGAGACGGACTTGACGGACTCGCCGTTTGTTAAATTTGAGGTTGAACATTTTTTTATGTTTTTAATAAATTCATAGCCTTTTATGGTGGTGCTTTTGAGACGCACTTGTTGAATTTACCTACTTGAGTGTAAAGGCTTAGACCACCTTCTATGAAAGAATTGAGCAATCTTTCTAGAGCACTCATGAGCGACCCAAGGTGATAAAAGTCTTAATTATGACGGAATTAATTATCGCAGAGCTATCACAATTTTAAAGATAAAAGTGTGTGTTGTGGGGGTCTCATCTCAAATCTATTAAGATCAAGAGTAATTTCACTTTATAGATTTTAATAGATTTAAAGTGTTGTCTCATTTCACTACGTGTTAATTCAATCCTCGTGACATTAAAACTTAAGCATGAAAAAACCTTTCCTTTCCCAGAGTTCTATTATTTTCCATGTCGAAATTTCTATTCATTTTCAATGTCTTTCTTTGATTGCCATTAGTGGGGGATTGTAGGATTTAATGACAATCAAGTGACATTATTCCCACAATTATTTATTTTCTTGTCATGATTGGACCAATTCCTATGGATTTTTCCTAAGCTAAAAACCTAAACGTCCTTCCCTTTGTCATTGCCGTTAGTATTACAATAATGACTAGATATATAACCCGTGCGTTGCACGGGTTTGATTAGAATACATTCGTAAATTTACATATGAGAAAATAATAATTTTGTAAAGTATAATCACATACATAGTTTAGTGATTGAACATGTTTTAGAGACAACTAATATAGTTTTTGTAGGTTCAATACTGCAATAATCTAAGAATTTTAACAACTTTGAAAAATTCGTGTAATATTTTTATAAAGTCGAGGACCTTTTTAAAATATTCATAATCTTAAAGATTTGTTTAAGAGTATTGTCCTAAAATATTAAAGACTATTTTAGGTTTACTTAATTTTTTGGTTAGA
>Ga0228710_1001817_pt1 | contig 32811 bp, 19 predicted proteins | sample MedpolnodulmetaG_FD_177995 | JGI IMG/M metagenome (GOLD analysis project Ga0228710, IMG submission 177995) | Root nodule microbial communities from Medicago polymorpha collected in Santa Monica, California, United States - pink nodules | ecosystem: Host-associated > Plants > Roots > Nodule... | reverse complement strand
AAAAAAAACTTAAATGTTTGTTTGTTTGTTCACATTTGTTCGTTTCCTATATTGTCTTTTTTTATTTTTTTTCGTTTTGTTATACCCACCCTAAGAACAACATGGAGGATGAGGCCAATAAACCATATGCATGAACACAGCAAAACAAACATGCAAGCTCACACATTGCATTGCAAACACAAAACCCTAACCATCATTCTCGTTAATTAACAATATCTTTGTTATTCTGTTTTTTCTTTTTTAATATATATTGTTAATGTTAATATGTCGTATTCACAATCCTTATTATTGTTAACCCAATTCTTCAATTCTCTCTACCCTCCTAATTTGATCTTTTCGTAATTCCTAGTCCTTATATACATCATGGGTTGTGGCATCTCAACCATGGGCGCAAATCATGCCTCCAAGGTTGGACGTCCTTGTTACATCGGTCGATTACGTCATCATCATGCCATTGTTCCACGGCCCATTGTAGACAACAGCAAGAAATATAATGATGATGATGATGGTGATGATCAAGAAATGACAAGGAAGAACGAAGGGTTCAATGAGAATGGTTTGAAAGAGAAAAAAATTGTGGTGGATAGAAAAGATCAAGAGGAAAGGGTTGAGTTTATTAATAATGAGAGACAAGGAAAATTAGAGCAGGATAATGTTAGCAATGGTCTAAAAAATGTTATTACAAATTATGGAGAGGGGGAGAATAATAATATTAATAATGATAGGGTTGATTTTATTGGACCTGGATCACCAAGTTTTAGAGAATATTGTACTGATTATGATTCTGTGGATAGAAGTTCCATGGTAGATTCTAATGATTATACTGAATCTGGAGAAAGCATGAAGAATAGTAGTGAGTAATATGACTCTTGTCATGTGATTTTTTAATTATATTTTCATCTACCGTTTAATTTCATATGATTAATTATGTTAGTTTGTTTAGGTTATGATTCCAAAACTTTATTTGTAATAATTAATTGTTAGTTAGATGTTGATTTGTATAAGTTGTCAATGGATTCTAACGTTGGTTCATTTTCTAGGTGATGAAGATTCAACAAAACCAGGAAATGAGAAAATTAGTCATTCCAACAAGGTATATATGGTCATGGAATCTGTACCTTGTTTGTCTCCCTTTTGTTTTTAGGGTTGGTTATGTTAGCAACAAAACTGTAAAACACTTTTTTCAATACAAACTATCTAATTGATTGAAAAATTTGCTCGAAAAATTTGATTGAAATTTGAATGAATATTGTTAAATTTATATGAGACCTACACATGTGTCATGCACTTCAATTGATTTATCTTCTTCGAAAGTATCTACACAAAAAATTCAAATTTCACCAATTTTCCGTATATCATTTGATTGCAGGGTTTACTCATGAACCTTTTGGTCCTCAAATCAAGACTTGACATCTTTACAAAAAAAAAACATTCAATTTCATTTCTACAACCTATTTGATAGCTTAGACTTCGTAGTCAATTTGTTTTTTTTTTTTGAGGGATTAATGAAGTCAATTTGTTGTTTTTTATAGGAAAAAAACTTGTTTATTCATGATTAAAAACTGGAAGAAGACTATTTGGCCTTGAGCTCAAATTTTAATTAAGATCTAGGTGTATATATCCTCTTTAAAAAGTGAATATTTTTTTTTTTAAGAAGCTAAAATAGAATATATTACTGAAAGCCTGAAAATTTCAGCACAAGGAGTGCCGAAACCCAGCTGAAAGAGTATCAATTACAATAAAAAACAAATGGGGAACAAAAACAGGAATTAACCAAAAAAGAAAGCTACCCTGTTACATAATAATTCTCAAGCAAGGTAAGGGATTTAACCACCATGAATAGTAAGAGAAAACAAAACTAGGGTGATTTGCTTTCAGCCACCAATAAGATTGAAACTTAACTTTATCTAGCAATTGATTTATCGAAGCTTCTGTTTGGTGAAAAACACGAGCATTCCTTTCAAACCAAATCACACACACACAAGATAACCATATAAGATGAAAAGCGGAGCGATTGTTTTTTGAGAAGCCTCCTAAGGTGTCAAATTGATATAAATGGTCTGGCACATGTTCAGGAAACACTATGTGGTAACTAAGCCAGTGGGAAATACCGTACCAAAGTTTACCAAAAAAATCACAAGAGAGGATTAAGTGCTCTGCATCCTCCATCTTACCGCATCCACCCACACATAACTGAGCATTTGGAAGTAAAATGTGTCTTTTAATTGGATTGGCCGTTGTTGGTAATCTATTCCGCAACAGACACCAAGCAAAAAGACTAATTTTCAGGGACACTTCGTTGTTCCAAATTTCTGACGTGTGAGTTGCTGACAAGTTGTTGCTGGTTGGTGTCAACAGATGGTTATAAGCACTTGTGACGTTATAAGTGTTGGAAGCATGTTAAGTGTCAAATCCACCTGTCAGAATAATTAGGCTGCAAAACAATATTAGTTAAAATATCACAACACTCCCGCACATTCTCCTCTCCCAAGAAAACAAACGACGCGCCACTTCCAAGCTTCCCCCTCTTCCCCCCACCCAAGCGAATACATTTCAGCCACCGTTGTCATTTTATTATAAGCAAGATCAAAAATGCGGCCAAAACTATTCTTCAAAACTAACCCATCAATCCAAGAATCCCACCAAAATAAAGTATGAGAACCATCGCCTACCTTTCGCCCAACATTATCATCAAACCACCGCCCACCCCCCACACCAACCCCATTTTTTATATTAATTAATTATTCCACCAAACAGAGTTAAACCGCCCCTCCTCTGCGATTATACCTCTTACCTCCCCATATCTACCTGCTAAGACTTTATATCACAAACTCCTATTTTCAACCCGCATACGCCAACACCATTTACCAAGTAATGCCAAATTAAATTCTCGAATCCTCCGCACTCCTTTTTGGAACAAATAGTATCCCAGTTAATCCAAGAAATTTTCCTAACCTCCCCACAGCCCCCCTCCAAAAAACAATTAAAAATAGATTCAATAGAGGAAATGTTTTGAAGAAGGAAAGAAAGTAGACCGGAAGAGAGGACAAGACAGACTTTAGAAGAACTAAACGGTCACCCAAAGATAGATTTTTACTCTTCCAACCCGATAATCTGGATTTAATACGATCAATCAAGGGTTGCCAAAATTTTAATTTGCGAGGATCACCGCCTATAGGCAGCCCCAGATATAGAAAAGGAATTATGCCCAATTTACAATGAAGAATGGAGGCTGCCTCGGCCAACCAAAAATAGAGATTTCTGTTTCCGAGATAACTCAAACAAGAAGTTTTTGTTTCTGAGATAGATAGACAGACAGACGCACACGCCGAAAGATTTGTGTTTTATGCTACCCAATTGGTTAAACTTTGTTTTTATTCCTTTTTAACAGGAACCTGATACGAAAGAGAGAAGAGGACGAGGAGGATGTAGGATTGCTATGCATAAAGGAAAGGCGAGAGGAGGGAGAAGGAATCTTCTTAACTTTGCTTGCTACAACGCTAGCTCTCAGTCTCATGCTGAAGGTTCTTTCAACAAAATAGTTGCAAAAACTACATAAGAGCAAAAGATTAACAAAAGAAAAACATAACATGTGATGTTTATATGCATGTAGAATTTAATGGAATTTTGATTGTATTGCCAAAATCAATTCGTGATGTATAGTTGTGAATTACATGACTGTCTGTTACTACACTCCAACTTCCTTAATTAATTTCGTTGCTTATAAAAACAATCCTCGATTTAGTATTTTGTTTATATGTTTATCTTTTTAATTGTTTATAAGATTCAATAACAAGATTTTTTTTTTAAGAAACAAGAAAATTATTCTTGTAGTTAATTATGATTTTAGTCTACAAAGTTATGCTGATATGATTGGTTGCCTTCAAAGAAAGAAAAAACGGTTTTAAGGAGAGAGATATTATATTAAATGAAAGATAGGTAAGAGACGTGACTCGTATACTCAAATTTTTAAGGTATTAGGTGGATAAGTATTGTCAAAGCCTTTTGATGATCCTCATCAGTTAGTTTGTTGTTCTTTCCGACACTCTTTTTACTCTCAGGGTGGCAAAATAAGTTAATCTACTTTATTTTGACCCACATCGCTATCAACTCGTCTACGGTGTAGTGGAGCGAGGAAGACCATTAATCCGCTTAAGTAGGTGGGTTGAAACCTCCTTCCCACCTCTTGACGGGTTGGCGAGTTGATTTGTTAATAACATAACATATTAAGCATATTAATTTTTAGGGAAAATTGCACTCACCTGCCCTAAGTTTTCTTTAAATGACACAAACATCCCCTTTAGTTTTAAAATAGGCATCAACATCCCTTAAGTTACCATTAAATAGATAAATATTTCCCTTGTCTCTTAACTGCAGTTATCTTTCTGTTAACATATGGATGTGAAGTTGAAGTTGTCACCGTCTTCATTTACCATTTTAGTGATTTGTCTATTTTGAAAATATCATCTTCGTACTGAACCGTGAAGCTTACAAGCTAATTTAGAAACAAAATTTACAAAATGTGAGTTATACAAATCCTTTCAGCTCTTTTTTTATGTTTGTTTAATGTTTTACAAATCCTTAACTTGGTTGGAAACCTCTGCTGTGTTTGGAAAAAGAGGTTAAATGGGACTTCAAGTTTAATTTTTATTTTGTGTAAAAGTTAATGTTGATTATCAGAATTTAAAGATAAAATTGGGAATGAATACAAGGGAAGGGGGGGAATAGGAATGGATGCATGTATTAGATTTCTACAAGTGTTCAGACTAATTAGTATGAATCAAAAATGAGTTGAAGAGTAGTACACCGACACCACAAAAGTGTTCTTAATTTGCTTTAAAAAAACTGTTTGCAATCACCGAATAATTTGGATGAATATTAGCCATAATTGATCCCTCCAACGTACATGGATTCAACCATTTAGGATTGAAAAATGCATAGCAGGGCTACTTATAGTATTATTAAGTTTTTTGAGACATGTTTTTTTCTCTAAACTAAACCGATGGTTAATAGAGTTAACTTGAGGGGAGGTTAGTGTATTTTTGGAACTAGAGGGGTGTGTGCCATTTAACCAAACTTCGGGGGAGATCATTGTAATTTTCCCAAATTTTTAAGAGAGATTTTCCGTTAAAACTGAAGATTTTTTTTTTTAATTTAGCCCATTAAATTTAATTGTAATCTAGCAATAATTACATAAGCATCGTTTGTGTTATAACAAAAAATAGGACGGGACAATTGAGTTTGGTCCATCCAAAATCGACTGACCTATGAGCAAAAAAAAAAAGGACAATGGACGGGTCCAATCGGTTTGAGCGAGTAGACGGGTTAAAGAAACAGTTTGTGTTGAATTAGCATGGGTGGTTCGAGGTGAAGGAATTAACACTGATAATAAACGTAACCTACCTGTACACTTAGACTATTACTTTTTCAACCATATGCCTTACAAGCACGCTCTGTAAATTTTCTAAAAATGCCCTTGAGCAATTCGGATTTTAAAATCCGAACTGAGTTTTTCCTTTGTTATAGTGTGAAAAAAATGAGTTCTTCACCAATTCAGATTTTTTCGGATTATATAATCCAAAAACTTCAAAAAAAAACAGGGCGTGTTACTTGATTTTATCAGATAATATAATCCGAACACCCCCTAAACACACTTTTTCAAGGGAAAAACAATTCGGATTATATAATCTGAACCATATCAGCACAAATTCTAAACACGTTTGTAACATGGATAGTCATTTTATGGACAATATTAATCTTCTAACTCTCATCCTTCTATTTTGGGTCATTGTTAACAGTTCTTAATCAAAAATCGGGTTTTCGGACTACTTGATCAGATTGCTCTGAAACTTTCCCAGAAAATCAGAAGAAAAAAAATCAAGGATCAAGATTCCCTTAGAAAGAACTTCTTAAGGGACTCCACCCCTCAAAATCCAAAATTCCATTGTTTGGACCCATTTTATATTTTTTAAAATTTTTCATATTCTTAGTAAAATCCGGAGAAAAAAAAATTGCATTAGTTTTATTTGATTTTTAGATTTTTTTTTGCGGTATTTATTTGACACGTTTTTAGCATTTTTTACTTTGATTTTTGTTGTATTTAAAAGCAAAATTCAAAACTGCTGAAATGTGAGAGATTCTGATTGCTGATTATACATAAGCAAAATTAGGATTATAAAATCCGAATTAATGAAAAATGAATTCAGATTTTAAGATATGAATTGCTCAATGGCATTTTTGGAAAATTTACAGGACGTGTTAGTAATGGATAGGGTGGGAAAAATAATAGTCGTACGCTTATTACAAAATATTGGACATACATAATTTAACACCCTTAGGCCCAAAAATTTTAGACTTTGCCAACCCAATCGAACACAAAGGTTTATGCTCTTCTCCCAACAAAAATCACTCGTTCCCAACTGAAATAACCATAATGCCCCTGCGTAAGTTAACTCGCGCTCCTTTGGCCGGTGGCGTGAGTTAACTCACGCAAGTTTGGCCGGTGGTCTATGCACAAATAACACGTTTTTTGGACAGTGGTCAATTATTCAAACTTGATTTTACACGTTTTTTGACTGCATTTAGTGTAGTTAAAACCTATGTAAGTCATTCCCCCTATAAATACTCTTCTAACCTTCACTATTTCTCACACCATCATCTCACATTCTCTCCTCCTCTTCCTTCTACAACAACAATGTTTTTCCATCCTTGACCTTTCATAGAAAGATGCCTCTTTGAAAATTTTAGGGATTGTATGAGCGGTCAATGGAGATGGCTACGCACCGCAAAGAAGGTTGACATTGAAGGTCTTTTTCGCATTAGACAAGAAACATACATTACGAAGAGGGTTTTTTTTTACCCCAAGAGGGTTGATTTCTTTTTACCCCAAGAAGTTTGGTTTCTTTGGGGTAAAAAGAAGCAGATTTAGTTTTACCCCAATAGGGTTTCTTATAATAGAAATTTTTGCTTTACCCCTTCACCTCCATATTCTTCTGAAGTAGATTTAATATTTCCCCAATCCCCCTTCCCTAGACAAGAAACATACCTTATTGTAAATGTATCAATTATATTAATAAAATGAGATTTTATGTGCTATATTTTTGTTCCTTTATTTTTGTTTGTATTTGTATTTATTTTATGATTGCGTATTGAATAAATACGTTCTAATAAAGTGAATTCGAATAAAAGTTGCGTATTGAATAAATAAATTCGAATAAAGACTAATTAAACCCAACATGAATTCGAATAAAATTTGCGTCTTAAATAAATAAATTCGAATAAAGTGGAACAAGTACACAAAAGAATTGTGTTGGCATTGAAGTGTCGTATACTTCGGGTAGAGATTTGCAATCTTCTTTGAAAACAAAAGAATGAAGAGAACACAACACATGTATTCTACAAAATCAACTATATAAATTCTCACATCAAATTCCCTCATATAAGATGAGTAATCACACATAGGAATGCATTCCAAGAGGTTGCTTTGAACTTAATTTTACTGCTCTGTCAACTGACAAGTTTCAATTGACAGAGGAGCATGATCAAGCTCAAAGGAACCTCTCAGAGGTGCATCCCGTCATCACAAAAAAGAATGCATTCCAAGAGGTTGCTTTGAATTGAATCTTACTGCCCTGCCAACGAACAAATTTCAATTGACAGAGGAGCACGATCCAATTCAAAGGAACCTCTTAGAGGTGCATTCCCTTCCGTGACACTCATCATATACAAAGGAATTCGATGTGAAAATTATATAGTTGATTATGTAGAATATATGTTGTGTTCTCTTAATCTTTTGACTTTTCAATGAGACTTGCAAATCACTACATTCAGTATAAGACACTTCAATATCTACATCTTCAGTAAACAAACAAGAATTAAACTTAAATTCCAACAAAATAAAGATAGTAAATAATAATGATGTTACCTACTCATAATCTTATGGCAGAATCAAATTGTTGAGAATATCTTCAGGCGGTCTCAGCAACGTGACAAACATATCAATCCACGGGAACATATTGTGCTACCAAAAAATCGAGAGCATGTTCCTCACGTCATCGTCATTTGTTAATTCTAGCCGAGTGAACATTATTCTCCCCTCGTCCAACGTTGGACGTTCATACCAAATGTAATTCACCCTCCTTGTGTCTTCGGGGTTGAGTCCTAACTTCTTTTTCTCAGTTTGACGTTGATGAATGAATCTTTTTCTCAGTTGTGGGTTCCCTAACTTCTCCAACAGTGCATTAGGTACGATTTTATTTTCGCTTGTTTGAGCTACATTAAGAAAAGCAACAAAAAAAAAAGATAAAGGTTGAACGATAAAGAGATAAAAATGTGAAATAATTTTCTTTGATTGATTGGATGTGCTAATTACAGTGTATAAACTAAGTATTTACAATAAAACTATTGTCTATTAGTCAAACGATGTGGCCTGCAAGGCTAAACCAGTGCTCGACTAATTTCACGGGTTATGTGTGAGTTTCCCTTGTTGAGGGGATCATGGCACCCCACGTTCGGCCGTCAGTCTCCTCCTTCACGGCATGATCTATTAACATGGTCCTTATGTGTAGCTCCACTATAATCGTGTCTCTTCTCTCATCCCTCAATGTGGTTAGTGGTGCTACAAACATAGAATATGAGTTTCTTGCGTCATTGTCCAGTCCCAATATGTCTTTACTCAGTTTGAGGTTTCTGCAACCCACACTACAGGTTAGAAGTCTTGAGAAAGAATCAGCTCCACTCGCTCGGATGCTTCAACATTGTCTAACCTTCCATCGACTGTCGTGACTCAATTTTTGGAATGGTGTACAAGAGCTGCAAGATCGTTGATTTCATTTCGATCTACCATTAATTGGAAGCAGACTGATTGATGTGAGTTAATTGTCTTGGACTATTGTTGTTTATTTGTGGACGAACGTCACCCCCTCCTACAATATGATTTGTCATTGTTTTAGAAGTTGGTGATTCAAATATCACAGAATTGGGCGATTATTCTTATGTTGCTCTGAGCTTGGCAAGTTTCTTCTTCTTTGTCTTGTTATTGTTTCTCCTACCCATTCTCTTGATTTCAGTGTCAAATCACATAAACAAAGCAAATCACAAAACAATACCAATCACTAAAATCATTGTAGTGTTCATCTATTGATGCAAGTCCCCAGCTGCGGCGCTACTTGAGAGACTTAAGTGGAAATCAAAGTATTATATTTACCGTATGCACATAGACTTGGTAATAATATAACCTTCTAGTTGTTTCTCAATATTTTAAGACTAGGGATTTGAAAAGTTGTTTGTTCGGTAACAAATGATGAAAATGGTAACTAAAATATCATCTTCAAGCATTAGAATCATAACTAACTACACCGATCTCAACGCAATGAGAAATTGCTACACATACTCATGTTAGCTAGTACAAAGATATGAAGAGAAGATGAATTTGCTTCAAACACTTGAATATCCCAGTTCCAATGCCTCTTGTAGATTGTGAACTTCCTATTGGGGAGGCATTGTTGGAAGACTCAATACCTTTGTAGATTCTTTGGATTTGTTTAACAACTTATCAGAATCCGACAAAGGCTGTCCAGCTGAGAAGGCCTCCTTAGAGCATAGGCAGAAAGGCACCTATTTCATTTACTTCTTGCACCATGGCATCTTCTATCACATCTGTTGATGAAAACCTTGGCATTGATAAGCGAAAGATCTCTAGCACACCCATGCCTACGCTTCACTCTGAAGCTATGGCAGCTATTGATGCTAGTGTCCAGGTTACTTTTGACAACATCACCTCTCATCCATCTATGTCGCAGCCTGTAACTACCAGATATGATAGTTTGATAAGTGACAAGCTCCCTTCAAACCAAAACTTGGTTCTAGCCTCTAAACCCTCTGTCGCGTCATTTTTTGGAGATCAAGGCTATTTGTTTAGCTTTTGACTCACTATTTAATTCACGACTGAACTTTTAAATTTTTCAAGAAAAGGGGAAAAAAGTTCAAATTACCCCATTTTGAAGATTTAGGGTTCGGGGGTTAGTTATATTAAGGGAAGGTGTTAGCACCCTAAATATTCGTAGTACTCTACGAGAACCTCTTGATTTCATTTAATTTTTGGTGCTATAACTTACTTGCTTTTGAAAATGGAATTGAATGGTGATTAAAAGAAAGAAAAAAAAACATTTTTATTTGCATTTTTTATTGATTTGGAAGGACATGGTTCTTTGTCTACGTATCCGTGACGGATCAAAACCTCATAGTTCGGGGTAGAAATTGAAGTTTGATTGGTTTTGTGTTTTTTATTAGTTTTGAAAAAGGTTTTAAAGTGAAAATCCAAATGGCAAAATAAGCTTGTTTGTATTTTTTATTTTAAAAGAAAATTACTCAAAATATGATTAAATTGATTGAAATTTGATTAAGAAAATAAAAATAAAAAGGGAATCACTTGTTTGTAAATCAAGGTTTATTATGAAAATGATTTTTTGTGAGTTTTTGGTTATTTGAATGTTTTTTTGTTGTTTTTACATAATAAATGAAAATTAAACTAACGGAGCAATAAAAATAAAAGCACGTAGATTTTTGTAGTGACGTTGGATCACCACAAAATCCCTAATCTATTTTTTTTTTGCATTTTTGGATATATATATATATATATATATAAAGCGGTAAAGAAATAAAAGGACACACACACACTTTTCTCATTTATATTGTTTACATTGAACCTAGATACATTCTAATTGCTGGAAAATAAATGACGTAAACTAAAATCCTAAATGATAGAAATAAAATGAAACACAAAAAATGCTAAAAAGTAAGAAAATAAAAGAAACTAAGAGAGATGGACAACCAAAGGGACTTTTTCGAAGGGACAGAAAAAGAGGGAGAAGAAAAGAATAGCTCGTCAACAAAAGCTAAATGAGGGGGAAGAGAGAAAGGTTCTTTGACAACTCAAGAGAAATTTTGGTGTGTTTTGAAGTGTGGAATGAAGGCTCTATTTATAAGTGAGGAGGTTGATGAGAATGGAAAAGTGGTTTAATGGTTTTTGATGGTGATTTGAATGGTGTTTAATGGTGAAATTTAAAAGAGGAATGTGAAAGTTGACACTTAAATTGGAAAATTTTGGACCTTGGACATTTTATTTTTGGACCTATTCTAAGTAATAAATAAAAAAGAAAATAACCTAAAAAACAAAATGAAATAAAAATAAAAATAAAATAAAAGAAGAAAATAAAATAAAATAAAAATAAAAAGTAGTAAAAAATAAAAAGTAGTAAAAAATAAAAAATAAAATAAATAAAAAAGACTAATAATAAAGTAAAAAAAGCGGGCCCGAGAACAAAAAAAAAGAGGCATTTTAAAATAACTCTCTGCCGAATTTTTCTCTGAAAAGTCAGAGAATATTCCGGATCAAGGGACATGTGACAGTAAGATTTTAGGTCAAAAATTGGGGTATGACACCCTCTCTCCATTCTGCTGCAGCCCTTAAAAGTGTGCAAATTCTCTCCAAATTTTGGGGGATGAAGTTGAGGAAGAGGACAATGATGACGCCATCCCATCAATCTTTGAGCAGCACTATCCAAGTCTGTCAAAGAGCACTAAGGCAGAGAAAAAGCAGAAGAAGCAGGTGAACAATGAGGACCCGTGCCCAAAAGGGTACCTCCAAAACCGACTTGGCATATAACAAATAGTTGGTTTCATTGCAATAGAATACTTGGGAAGTGTTATTTGCAACATCTTGTTCTAAGATAATGTTGATTCTATCTCATTAGGTGTTCAAAGAATTTTTGTGTACCCGAGTGTTTAACTAGTAGCTTCTGCCATTTCCCTGTTGTTGTTCTTTTAGAAGTTGCTTTGTTAGTTTAATTCTTGGAGGATTTGCACCCTCTTTTTGTTTTGATGTAAGCACTTTTGTTGTTAAGGGTTCTAGCCCTCTCCAGGTCTTTTATAGTATTTCTTTGCTTGATAAAAAAAAAAGTTTTAATACCTCTTGACTCTCACCCTCTGCGTGTTCTCCGTAGGATACACAAAATTATGATTTGAAGCTTTATTTAAAACTTCCTGAAAAGTGGAAATCCACCAAGTGAAATACTGCTCACTTAGCGAATGAACGTTTCTTCAAGTGGAAATCCAAATCATCTCTGAGGTCACTAAATGGCCCTAAATTTGCTAAGTAAAATTTTGCTCGCTTTGCAAGTTGCTCTTTGCAGAATGCCTCAACACTCTAACTTGATTCACTACCAGTTTTCTGCTGGTTTGTCGATTAAATTTTCTTGGCACATTCTACCTTGAACTCTATGACTTGATTTGCTTCTTGCTCACTTCCGGCTCCCCCAGCCAATGGTTCTATACTTTAAATCTTTATTCTTTTCATTCAAGCATCTTAATTACTAATTATGCTAATACTTTAAACCTAACTATCTATTATTTACAATAAATTTGCAATAGAAGACGAGATATCACACTTGGTGATGGATTTGTGAGTAGGTTCACGAGTGATCCTAAGACATCTTAAATGATTGTTGCAAAAAGAATCCTGAGGTATTTTAAAGGTATTCAAGATCTTGGATTGTTGTCTCCAAGGTGCAAATGAAGTGTGACAATTGAAAGTGGATCCATGATAAGTGTCAAATTTACTTATTTTGTAATATAAGTTAAATTAACCATCCAAATTGACAAGAATTAAACCTGAAACTTTGATGAGAAACACAACCTTAGATCCTAAGTTAATACCACCAGAACAACTCAAGTGGGCTGAAATGGTTACCCACTTACTTCTACATCTTTCCCTTTGATAATTATGTTTTTAAGACAAAGAATATCAAAGAATGTTGTTTTTAGAGCAATTTGCAAGGTAAATACGAGATTTGCTATAATACCTATCAAAACATTACTCGACGGTTTGGTTTGGTGGTGGAAACACAAATATCGCGTCTCAACGATTAGTTATTGTGATTTTAAAGAAGCTCAAAATAGTGGCTTTGGGACAAACGTATGTTTGCGTTGGTGTACCACAAAAACGAATAGAGCCTATTTATCTGCTGGTACCTTTTAAAAAAATTATCCATCGGTTATCAAGAAAATAAATACGTGATTTTTTTGGTCAAACAATATTTGTAAATATAACTTTAATGTTTTTTACCTTGTCAGAAAAACTTTAATGTTTTTAAATACATATCTGTCAATTAATTATTATTTTATTTATATTAATATTTTTTTATGGTAGCTGAGGTTTGAATCTCAGACCTTACATATTTTATGCATTGTCCATACACTAATTGAGCCAAGCTCAATAGTAATATACTATTATTTAAAAAAAAAAACCAAAAAAAGTTATTCAAAAAACAAAATTTAAAAAAATAGCGTTGAATGAAAAAATAGTTTTGCAAATAAAAAACCAAAGGATTTTGACCAAAAATAAAATAAAAGCAAGAAAGAAGAGAAAATGATAACGGCATTTAATGTGATACTAGCATTATTTGCTTTTCAAAAAAAAATAAAAATACTAGCATTATTTGTTTGACCAGGATACTGCCATATTTATATCATAAAAAAAATAAAAGGTGATGCTAATTGGTTTCCCGGGGCACTGGTTAAGTATGCAAAAAAAGGAACTTATTATCATAAAAGAAAACTTTGTTGACTTATTTATGGATTAATTACACAGTTTTCAATGCAATAATTACTATATAATTTCTCTTTTTAATATCCTTAACCAGTGCTCCGGAGACACCGGTTAACATTTCCCAAAAATAAATAATACTCCATCATATATAATATGGTACATTAATTTTTTTTCATGTTGACTAGAATATAACATAATAGTAGAATACTCCCTCAAAAAAACATAATAGTAGAATATTAAAACACAATATATTTTTTGACTGTATTAACTAAAACACAATAGACAAATATATGAAATCTTAACTTAATTTGAAGAGATATTGCATAATATTGATAGTCAACCTTTATATACTTTATTTTTCTGTTTTAAAGATGAATTTTTAGTCACTAGATTATTTGACAAAACATAAGCAATCTAAGATTCAAATCTATCAACTTATTCGTTGTATTTTACCGAAGTTTTCGATCAAACTCTAGATTATCAACACCATCTCTCTCAGTGTTCACACGTGTAGTGAAGCGTGCGAGTTCTACACTGTGCTTAGAAGCAAAACATTAGAGTGATTCTTTTTCGTTCCCATTTACATTTCTCTTTCTCTTTTCTGATCTACCTCACTTCCCTTTCTTTGACCATAATCAACACTCTGAACAATTTCACTTTCCTTGCCGTTTTGTTCCATCTCAGTGTCGTTTCATAGCTAGGTTTTCCAAAATGAAGTCCTCGCTTAACAAATTGAAGAGAATTGCACTTCACAAAACCGTTGGAAAAGAGAAGAAGGAGTTTCTTCCTTCCGTTAAGTTCGATGAACTCGCTCTCGCTGCTAAGGTTCTTCCGTTTCTATCTCCGTTACGATGTTACTATTTGTGATTCAACCATCAATTTAGCTTTATTAATTAATGTTTTAATTTTGATTATTGATTTTCGTTACTGTTTAGTTATAATTTGTGTTTTGATCTAGAATTCCTTAAATCATGCTTAGTTGTATAAATAAATACTTTGTTTATTATTTAATCTGTTAATTATTGTTTTAATCTTGAATTAGTGATCTATTTGTTGTAATTTGAGGGGTACTATGTTGAAATTTGTGAAAGATGTGTGGTATTTTCGTGCGAGATTTGTTTCGATCGGGTTTTTATTAATTTTAGTGGCATTATGAGTTCTGTTTTTCATTTTGCAGTATATGCAAGAGATGAGAGATTGTTATGATAGCTTGCTTGCTGCAGCTGCTGCTACTGAAAACAGCGCGTATGGTAAGATCTAATCTTCAATTTTCTGTTGATAGCTCATTTTTTTGGGTCTGTAGACGAAGTTACAGACACCACCTAAAAGGTTCCTAGTTCGAACCTGGGTGAAGGTGTCCAGCCTAACAATATTAGGCATTGTCATAATACCTAGGAATTGAATCTTCATTTTTTCCTCATGTATGTTTCTAAATATGCAAGTCACATATTGGAGCTTGGTTGTTTTCATGTTCAGTGGGTGCTCCAAACAGATGTCCATATGGTAGCAACAATTTTTTGTTTCTTACTGAACGGTTGTTTGGAATGTGTCTGCAATTGATTTTTTTTTATATTTTTTTTTTCTTTTGTTGGTATGAACCGGGCATCCTCTGTGCTTTAGTGCCAGAGACTCTGATCTCTCGAGCCGGGTAAGACCACAATGGGTGGCAAAGCTCTCCCTCAAGAGATTTACATTGTTGAAATTAACACTATATAATGTCTCCAACAATATAAGTTATATATTTACATTTCCAATTGCCATAGTCTATGATCAACATTCAGCATGGTCTTCTGCATTACAGGCAAAGTTCAGCATTTCTGTCCATTACATATTTGGAAAACAGCCCATGATGAAAATGCTGATCAAGCTTGTGAGATTGTCGATTACTGAGTTTGAGTGTCTTGACGAAGAGGTTTTTTGGGACCTGGTTGGGATAAACTTTAGCTTTCCCATTATGTCTATATTCCTAATTTTGAGCACTCCTCTAAGCCTTGCAACCTCTCTTTAGCATGTTATATCTCTCCTCTCTCTTTCAAGATCCGTGACCTCTTTAAGTCGTGCCCCTGCCTCCTCCCTCGTCACTTTAAATGAGCTTCTGTAATATTGAAATGCAGAATCTAATTTCAACATATATGGGAAGCTGCTGTTTAAAATACCTGTTGTTATTGTATAATTATTTTAATATTTATTTTTCTGGAAGCACTTGAAAAAGTTTATCTGAACTGGATCTTTATGAAATGTAGTTAATATTAGTATTTTTCATGTGGGGTGGGGGGGAGGTGGTGGTTAGCTCAATTGGTTTGAGCGAAGGGTTAAGGAGTTGGAGGTCAAGGGTTCAAGTCATGGCAAGGAGAAGAAAAAAAACTAACATAACAATTAACATACTAACATTTGCCATTAAAAAAAAAAGTATTTTTCATGCATTTTTTTCCTGATCAGTTATTGCCTTGAGAAATTAAAGTCTCTTAAGGTATCTTTGTTGTAATTCATATTCCAGAATTTTCGGAGTCACTGCAAGAAATGGGTACTTGTCTATTGGAGAAAACTGCCTTAAATGATGATGAAGAGAGTGGTGAGTGGGTAAATTTTTTGTCACTTCCATATCTAAATTACCTAGCTTTTATGCTAGTTGATTTAAATCATGTTTAGTTGTTGCTACAGTTGTTATGAACTGTATGCAGGTAAAGTTTTGGGGATGCTTGGAAATGTGCAGCTTGACCTTCAGAAACTTGTTGATGGCTACGTAAGCTTTTGTTGGGTGCAACCTTTTGATTTTCTTCTTGAAGTGCAGTTCATTTACTAAAACTTTTATGATGACTCCATCCCTTCTGTTCCACAGCGTTCTCATGTAGCACTGACCATAACCAGACCATCGGAGTCTCTTCTTAATGAACTAAGAACTGTTGAGGTATGTTTATGTACTTTTCTGTTTATCAGATTTGTTTATTTAAAGCTCACCCAATGGTAATGCATATATGTATGCTCTTTTTATATTCCACCTTCCCCCATTTAATTTATTTCAGTATTTAAACTTTATTTTACTTATCAGTAGCTATTTCTAAATGACTGTTACTAGAAAATGTGGTGTTCTATCATTAAAGAACAACATATATACGATTAACAAAAGATAATGTACAGGGTCTCATTGTAATGCATGAAATTTATATGGCCTTAGGGGAAAATGGTACTAGAGTATGATCCTTTTACATATCAGTATGTATATTGTTGGTGACATATTCTGGTTGCAGGGATTGATTTAGGGGAGGGCAACCAGTGGTTATATATATGTATATATTACGTACCATATAATAATCTAATATATATAAAATAATATATTATTGAACTATTTTGTTTTATTTTCTTACAAAACATATAACTATTGCAATATATTTTTATATAAAATTTATGATAAAAAAAATTCGGCCCCCGTTCAATAGAGTTCTGGATCCTTCCCTGTCCGGTTGGTTATGTGTTGTCTCTGTATCTGGTTTAATGAGTAGATACTTACATCTGCGTATAACATTAATCTTAGATTTTATATTGGGCCTAACTCATCTTTACAAAACCGGCTTGTAAGGTTAAGGCTGCCCAAGCTTTATAAACACTACACAGGACATATCTCTAAGCAATGTGGGACTAAATCCACACCCCTCAAAGCCAACACCATGAAGGTGTTGCAGGCTGCAATGAAGGCAGCGAATGCCGCAATTAGGCGGCTAGGGGCAAACCACAATCAAGGCGGAATTTCCAACAATTAAAAATAGCTGTTTTGGTTTCTTGGAAAGCTGTATAATTTTCTCTGTTGTTGTTTAATGAATATAATCCTGAATGAATCTCGTGAGACTTATATGATATACCCTCCTCAAAGTCAAAGTGCTTTACTTTTGAATCAATTGCAATTTCAATTCTCCCTCCCCTTTTATTTGAGTAAATAAGTTGTGGGATATTGATTGTAACCTTATGGTGCCAAGCAAGTGTCATATAATGAGCAATGCTAGCAACACTCATCTTAACACACTATTTTTAACACTCACTCTCTTATTGGGTGAAATACTTGTAGGTTCCACCACATTGAAAATGGATCCCACATAAAATAGTGGGACCTTCATGTATCATGTATTTCATCTAATAAGAGAGTGAGTGTTAGAAAGTGTGATAAAATGAGTGTTGCTGGCATTATTCGTCATATAATACATGCGTCCATTAGTTAGTATTGTGTGGAGGATTTATTAAGCTTTTCATGCATTTGTAGTTGATCACTGGGTGGTTTATTAGGCATTAAGTTTGTGTATAAGGGATTTGAGGGTAGATATTTACAATAATTGTGGAGATTGAAGTGGAACTGAGCAAGGTGTAGGGGCAAAATTGCAGAACTTAAAAAATGATGAAAGAAGAGGACAGTGGCAAGTAACAGTGGCACTTAGACTCTTACGAGATATTGAATAGAGCATACCCAGGAAGACAGATCTAAATATTGAACTATTTTGATATTCTTTAATTTTATGCTTGGCTTTCAAACATAATAGAGTTGTCCGTACAAAGCTCAAGTTTGATACGCGAAAAACTATGTCCTCTTTGATTTGGAATTAAACATATTGCCTTGCCTAGGGCAGTGGTAAATAAATTTGAAAATGTATTGAATTTGCTGCTTCATAATTCTTTGTTTTGAAGAGTCAACTTTTTACTACATCTTACTTTCTTTCTATTCATCATGCAGGACATGAAGCGTCAGTGTGATGAAAAAAGGTCTATACTTATAAAGCTGCTATTAGTTTTCTGTGCCTCATCCTCATGTGAATATTTCCTGAATCTTCTGTATTGCTTTCAGAGAAGTTTATGAATACATGATTACCCAACAGAAAGAAAAAGGGAAATCAAAAAGTGGTAAGGGTGAAAATATAACCTCACAACATTTGCAAGCTGCTCACGCTGAATATGAAGAGGAAGCAACACTCTGTGCTTTTCGGTTAAAATCCCTGAAACAAGGCCAGTCACGTAGTCTCCTAACACAAGCCGCTCGCCACCATGCTGCTCAGGTTTTGTTAAACTTTTGACCTTTCTCATTCAAATCTTTGAGCTCTTTTTTTCGGTCTAGTCTTGATGTACTTCTTTTCATCTTGTTTTACTCCAAATATAGTTGAATTTCTTCCGGAAGGGACTTAAATCACTGGAGGCAGTTGAGCCACATGTTAGGATGGTTGCTGAGCTGCAACATATTGATTACCAATTCAGTGGCCTTGAAGATGACGATGGTGAAGGCAGTCTTGAATATGATGGGAATGAGTATGAGTACGAGGCCACCGAAGGTGGGGAGTTGAGTTTTAACTACAGATCAAACAAGGATGTCCCCACATCGCCAAACTCAGCAGAGGTAGAAACTCAATATTACTCATAATTGTATGGTTTTTAATGCCCATGTGCATACTGAATTTGTTTAATGCTTATTGCTTGCTTTTTTAAAAGGAATATCACAGAAACATTTCACTGTGGTTATTTGAGACCTGTTTGCAACTATAGATGCTATCTTACTCCAACACAAAAGCTTACCATCACTTTTTCTTTCTTCGAAAACTGAGTTAATATTCAACTTGTTATGATCATTGCTTATGTATTAGCAGGTGGAAGAATCAGACCGTTCAAACATTCGCGCTTCAACCACAGAAACTGCAGAGGTATTCTTTGAAGTTTTGATTATCCAATTTGAAACTCCCATTAAAATCTTAAATTAATTGTGAAGTAAAATCCAGTTAAATAAGCTCCTCAACTCCCTTAGGACTAGACTAGTTCAAAATAAAATCTCTATATTTAGGATAAGTACTGAAGATTATTTGACACCTAATTTATTGATATTGGTCTAGCATTATAAGAATGACTATGTAATTCTCATTATTGCCTTGGTCTAGCTGGTCATCAACTGAAAAAGTATCTCTAATTTGACTTGGGTCATCCTCTAATACTTTTACTAATTTGCCTTTTGACAGACAAGTTTAGACAAGAGCCATGTAGATTTTAAAGTATCAAATAGAGATCCACCAAGAGTCAGCAGCTATTCAGCTCCAATATTTGCGGAAAAGAAATTTGACCCAGCTGAAAAAGTAAAACAACTGTTGTCATCATCTGCAGCAAAACCTAATGCTTATGTACTTCCTTTACCAGTCAACATCAAAGAAACAAAAACTGCACCACGCTTAAGTGCAAGTGCATCTTCGCATGATTTGTGGCATTCATCCCCTTTGGATGGAAAAAAGAATGGGAAAGATTTTGCTGATGGTAAATTGTCAGAACCAGCCATCCCTAGAGTTCACTCTATTCTCAGAGAAAGCAACATTGACCCTTCATCAGCCCAGTTACCACGTCCGTCGACAGAGGGACACTCACTTCCACAAGTTGATATTTTTAATGCTTCTGATCCTAAGAAAATAAAAAGGCATGCATTTTCAGGTCCATTGACTAATAAGCCATTGTCTGTAAAACCTGTCTCCGGGGGTTTTTCACGGTTGCCGATACCCCAACCTTCCTCTCCAAAAGCATCTCCTGGTGCTTCTCCTCCCCTTGCTTCTTCACCTAGGATAAGTGAACTACACGAGCTTCCTAGACCCCCTGGCAATCAAACCAGCAAGGCAACTAAATCTTCTCGAGTAGGTCACTCTGCTCCTTTAGGATTAAGGAATCCGGAGCATCCTGCAACTAATAAATTTCCTCCGGTTGTATCAAGTTCAGCATCTCCACTTCCAACTCCACCCATCACCGTCTCTCGGAGTTTTTCTATACCCTCAAGTAGTCAGAGAGCTGTGGTGATAAATGTTACTAATAAGTATTTGCATACTCACCAAATTCCAGAAAAGGTTGAAGAAGCTGCATCACCTCCACTAACACCTTTATCCCAGAGAGCATTAGCTCTATCTGATTTAGCTTCTCGCTCTAGTGAAATTCAAGGTAAAGTACTATTTATTTATCTTGAGTTTTGTATAAAATTGGGACTATCCAGAATTTAGCTACTTGTCTTCATATATTGAGTGCCAGAATCAACCTATGAAGTAATGCAAATTGCCTTAGTTTGTTAACATAACATTATTATTGAGAAATATGGATTAGGACATGTCAGGGAACATCTTAATAATAATACACTGCTGCCACTCACATTAGTGCATTTGTGGCATCAAAAATCAGTTCAATATAAATATATTATTCGATCATAAGTTTCATTAGAAAATAGTGGTGAGCAAGTTGTAACCCTTCATCAATCAACTCATGTTTATAGCCGTAGTTGAATGTTGAAGAAGCAATTATTTTATTTCATGTATTTACTATTTAGTGTTGCACCTTCCTCTGGACTAAAGTCTTGTGAATCCTGCCAAAGTGATGCATTGTATTTCTTCCACTCTATGGTTACATTGTCGAGAGCACTTAGTGATGTTTCCAAAAGATGCTGTTAATAGCTTCCTGTGGTATCAGTGCTGTGGAATATGACCTGTCAAATAGCTTAATTCTTGCCGTGCTCTCTAGATGCAGTTAAACATGAATCTCACAAGTGACAATGAAATCGTGAAATCTATATATACATTTTAAAATAGTAGCAATGCATTGAAGTAAGGATCCAAGTTGGTTATCACGATTTTATTGCCATTCTTGGGAAATGATCGCATTGGAATATCATGGTGCTGGATATTTTCGATTGTCTCCTCATTCTATAAATTGATAATCTTGTGAACTGTTTTAAATTATGTTGTAGTTGTCATTGATTTTCATGTAGTTAAGATTCTTTATGATTGCTCCTTCGTTTCTGAAAAGTTTGAGTAATTGAGAAATAGGGTTTCCATTGAATTTAAATGTTTGTTTTGACAATCATGTGATCTAGACCAATTTGTGTCAGCATCAATTTTTTTCTTAGTTACTCTCATCTTGTTTTACTTTGTCACCTTCATGTTGGTGGGAAACGTGAGTATGAGGTTTTTCAGTGGATGCAGGTGGGAACTAAATTTCATGCATGATGCCGAGTTCTGGTGAATGATTTTAAGCATTTTTATTCTATGCTTGTCCAAGCTAAATCACTCGCATGGAGTTTCTACGGTTTTGCCCAACTGAAGGTTCTGGGAAGTATATGTATATATGTTATGTATTGTTTAGCTTCTCATCTCAATTTGTATCTATTATTTTTACTGTAATAACTAGTCTTGGTGGGAACTAAACTCTACATGATTGTCTTTATGACGTGTTTGTGTATATATTCCGGATGGAAAATTTTGTTCACATCCCCAAGTAAAACCACCTTAAACCCCTTCAACTTTTTGAGGACGAAGTAAATTTAGAATCAGACACCCCTCCCCCTATCGATTGGTACTCTCGCCTTTGACAGTCAATGGGTGGCTGGTAACACTCCTCCCTATCGATTGCTTCTCTCTCCTTTGACAGTCGATGGGTGGCAGGTAACACTTGAATTTTCACATTGATCAACTCATCAGCCCTTGACGTGGGTACTGTTGTATTTTTAATAGAGAAACACCCAACAGTGGGAAACAGTTTCTACAAACTTTATCCATTTCCCTTGTATTGTTTCCCAGTAATATGATGGATTTTCTTGCCATTTTTTAACTGCATTGTTTGGTGTAGACATGTGAACGAATCTTTGAGTAGGGACGATTCTTCCATTTATGCTATAGCTGTCTAACTAACATTTTAGGTAGGGATGAAAATTGATCAGGACATGGCCTGTTAGGTTTAAGTCTTGCCATACTTCTTTTAAAATTATCAAGGTTAAGACTTTTTAGAAGCTTATTTATTATAGATAAAAAAAAACCTTAGGCCTGCCATATATTGTGTTATTATCATATCACTTGATAATTCTCTCAAAATAAATGACGTGGGAATGCATCATTTGACGTGTGTGAAATATTTTAGACCGATAAAATAGGTAAATTAAAATGATATTGTTTTCTACAGAAAAACTCATTGTAATTAGCATTATTATTAAACAAGTTTAATGAACATATCTGTTGTCAAAAAAAAAAAACAGGAGTATAGTATAATTGTATTATTTGTTTTGAATAAATATAATATCATTGTAATATTGTAGCATTATAAAGAGTAGATCTTCATGGGTTCTATTGGATATATCGTCTAATTCTTAATTATTAAACCTTTCTTTGCGATGCATCTTCTTATCTATATATCAAAGCATGACCAGCAACAATATCCTATAAAGAAAGTTTGAAACTTGTGAGAGACAAAATAAATGCATGCAGCAGAAGAAAAGTACAACTCAAACACGCATTGTAGGCCAATTCAGTTAACAAAGCCGGTATATCGTCTCTTAAACTTAGTTTAGAATTAAGATAGCAGTTTGGGTCAGACCGGTTTAACCTTCATATTTTTTTTTAGAAGGTTAAGCAGTGTCCCGCAGCATTGGTTAAACAGCTAAAAGAGGTAAACTTTTATTAAATAGTGGTGTAATATTAGTTAGTCAAAAGTAAAAGTTTATATTTTCAAGACAATTTTTCTACTTTTGAATTCTTTAACCAATGCCCCCAGAGCACTGATTAACGAGATCCTATTTTTTTTTAAAGAACACAATCTGATTCTATTCTATTATATATATTTGGACTGCACAATTAATAAAAATGTCACCAGTCAAAAAGAAATAAATTCAAACCCTTGAATTACAAATAGTAGTACGAAAACTTCCCTTTGAATAAGCAATATCCTCACATTGGAATGCGAAGTCATGATGGTACCCCAATTACAAAAAATAAAAAAGGCATCAGTAAAAAGAAAAGATAACGTTGAAAGAATAGACAAAATGTACCACACATACAGTGAATGACAGAGAGATAAGGATAAAAGCTTCTTTAAATTATTTAATTATCATTTTAAAAGGAGTTAAAATAATCAATAAATTCAATAACATCGATATCGTTGAAGTGAACACTTTTAATCGGATTCGAACTCAAGATTACAATTGAATTGATTTGAAAACATATTATTGTTAGGATAAACATCTTCAATCGATAACATTAACGGTTTTAGATAATACTTATATAAAAAGTTTAAATAAAATAAAATTTGTAATTAGTGATTTTAATTATAATTACATGAAAAAATGGATGGCAAAGCAAGTGGGTAATGCTAAAATTTGTGTATTTTAGTTTTTAAACAAACATAAACATTGGACAGATGTTAATGTTATTGTGGGCGCACATAAACAAAACACATGCATCCTCATTCTTCAACTTCACAATCACACCCTTCTTAACCCTTATCTCATCTTCATCATCTTCACCTTCTGCAATTTCAACAACCCACAACAAAAAATTCCATTTTTCCATCACCCTTTTGCTTAATTTGATTGATCCGAAGGTTGAATTGCAGAAGGGTTGTTTATATGATTTATCTCCTTGATTCTTCTGTTTCCACCTTTCATCGGTGCGTTTTTTTTGATCATATTGAATCTTATTGGACTAAGTTTGATTTTGTTCTTTCAGGGTTTAAAGGGTCATTGAAAAAAAATGAATTTTTTTTATAATTAATTTTTTTCTTGTTATTGCTTAAGGAGGGTTTATAAGTTTTTTGGTTAATTAATTAAAATAAATAAATTAACAACGTTGCTTGTAGTAGATGATAGCTAAAGTTTGAGGGGTTTTCATTTTCTTATGATCAACGTTTTCATTTTTTCTTTATGTTGGTTGTTTCTAAAGAAACCTTTTGTTTAATGGCATTTATTATTCTTACTTCAGCTTTAGAATTTACTCTTAAGAATTAAGCTAGATGATCATTTTTTCAACTTTTGTTTAATGGTATTTATTTGATTGATGTATGTTATTTTCATTGCTCCACATTTTCTTCAATATTATTGTTGATTGCTTTGAATTTGGTTCATCCTATTCCAAGTTTAATGAATATGAAGTTAAATGTTTTTTGAACATTGAAATATCTTATGATCTTTTGTTTGTTGAAAATATGATTCTATATATGATTTGTGAAGTGTTGATTATGAAAAATCTGTGAGCTATGTATGTCTTTTGATGTGTTTTTTCCTTTTGAATTTGTGATCTCAGATTACCGATGTATTTATTGAACTTTTGTTTCACTTTTAGGCCATGAACTGATCATCCACTATGGATTGTTTGGGCTTCATCTGCTGCGAGTACGGAGATCGAGAGATTTGTTCCAGTTGCAGTTCTTGGATATATATCATCATGCCGTGCAAACGAAATGATTATTGCAATGTCTCAAACATGGATTCCTCTGATATAAACATAACATAGTATGAAGTTCTTATAGGTTTGGAATCATTTGATTGGTATGATAGCATTCCAATTATAGTTGTTAATAGGTGGCATAAATAGTTGAATACCGAAACTAGTAAGCGTGTAAGGTAGAATTGTAGTTGTTAGCTGATGTTGTAGGTCTTACTCTTAGTGTGGTCATGTGGTGAAAGGAAAAATAATGAAATGAACATGTAAGACCTTGCTGAGGGATCACATTGATAGTTTCAAGCAAGTTTTTTTTTTTTTTTCTTTTTCTTTTTTTTATCGTTTTAGGAATATCAACTTAGTGACTTAAGTATTAGAGATGGGTTTGCCACAAAGACCATCAAGTGAAGCTGATGAAAATGTCGAACTTTTGGGTGTGGTTTCAAGCGGCTCGCCTCAGTTTTCGGACGCAAACCCCTCTTCTATAAGCAGCATGAATAGTGTAAACACTCATGGGTGTGCTGCATGTACCCTTGGATCTTCATTTGAAGATTTCCCCAAGAATGCCTCATTAGAAGTGTCAAATGTTTCTGATAAGACATTTTATGGAGGAGCGATGGAAGTCACTTCCAATGTCCACAGTTTGAAGATCAATTCAACAGATAGAAGTAATATTTCTGCTTCCAAAACTGAACGAAGGATTCTTACTCCTGCTTCCAGGGTTGTCGGTTTTGAATCAGGCAGAACAAGTTCTTTAACTGATGGAATTGATGAAGTTCCAGTAGCAAATCTCCATTCTTCTCTTGGTAGTATCTCAGCCAATGACACCGAATCTGCCACTTCATTGGTCAGGAAGCGACTTTTATCTCCTCTGAGCAGTATGCTCTCCCCGAGTCATTTCAAAGGCGATTCTCTTGACTTAGGATGCAGAAATAATGAGGCTTTCTCCCTTGTTAAGAATGATAATGTTAGAAAGTCCACTGCACAAGATAATAAGAAGGCAAATATTGGATGTAAAAGCAGTTATACAATGCCTTCTTGGTCCTTATCAAATTGCTTTGAGCAGACAAACATGGTACAGAGTAGAGAATCTATTTTTCAAACTGACGGTCCTTTGCTGGAAAATAGAGGCTTTATATCCCAGGGTAGTTCACCAACTCTTAGAATTGAACACTTAAGAGAATCAAGTGTTGTGGTCAGACCTCAAAGTGGCTTAATATCTGTATCACCGGTGAGCTCTCCTCTTTCGTTGTCACCTCTCGGTCCTAGATTTCCTGAAAGAATGAAAATGGCCGCAGGATGCAGGAGTGTCACCGAAGAGATAAAGAATTGCAATATAACTTTAAGCAGTATAGAAGAATCACTAGAGAATTCTAATTCATGTGATCTTTTAGGTCATAAAGATGATGATTTAAAATTTTCACGTAAATCTTTTGAAGATGTTGAATTCTCCTTCAAAGATTTCTGTCCATCTTCTCTGGATGACATTTCTTACATGAATTGTCCACGTTCTCTAGAATCAACACCCATTTCTAATTCTGCGAGGTTCACTAGAAGTTTGAGTGGACTTTCAGTCAGAAGGTCTTTGGTTGGTTCATTTGAGGAGTCTCTTTTATCTGGCCGGTTTGTTTCTGGAAACCATACTAAGGTTTGTATCTATGCTGATAAGTTATTACTGTACTGTAAATGATCTTGTGCATGATTCTTTACTTTGGTTGACTGATAATTTTTACCGAATCTGACCGACGGTTACTTGTTTCTTTTCTCTTATATCTGTAGAAAATCGATGGTTTTCTTGCCGTGTTAAGTATTTCTGGGGGAAACTTCTCTCCTAAATCACAGAAGCTTCCATTTTCTGTTACCAGTGTTGATGGAGATTGCTATCTATTGTATTATGCATCCATAGATCTTGCAGGAAATTCTTTATCAAACAGGTTTGGAGGCCAACTTCTGAAACGAGGGCTTAGAAAAGATGATTCACAAATGGTCAAAAGTCGTTTCCGTATACCAATGAAAGGAAGAATTCAGCTGGTATTGATATACTTGTTTCACTGTTTCAATTTTTGCCCTTGTATCTGACTTGAATGTCTTCAAATGAACCTGTTAGAGCCTTCGTCTTATATCTGTATGGATATGCAGTACCCTTAACATTACACAAAGTAAGGAGTACTACTATCCTTATATATTTTTTCGGTGCAAGAACTATTTTGATTTGAAGTGCCAAGAGAATGAACTTTTCGTTAGCTCAGTTAATAAGAATGTATTGCTTGCTTTCATTTTCTTATATATATATATATATATATATATATATATATATATATATATATATATGTGAACAGTTACTCTAACAATTCACTATCAACTTTATCATAATTTATTATAAGAGTTGTTTTTTTAATTATTAAAAAAATCGTCTATAGTTTAATCAATTTAGTATTTTAATAATTGCATAGTCATGATTTAATATTTCAATGATAAATAAATTATTGCTGAAATTTAATGATATATAGAATAATTATTTGTAATTTTATTTTTTTGAGATATTGGGTTGGAGAGATTGGGTGATTAATTAATATTATTTATAAAATGAATGATATATATTTACATATGAGATCTATTTAAGCACTCAAATTGGGTGCTCCATTTTAGATGATCAGTTATAAACTCTTGAATAAAAAGTTTTTAAGTTATTAAAATCAAATGATGTTCTTAATCAAAAAAAAACTAAGCAGCATTAGAAAAAGTTAAGATCATTAATATTCTCCAAAATGAGTGATGGTGGTGGCGAGCGCAATTTGGAATTAGTTTTGATCGACACAACTTGCATACCATTTGAAATGGCCACCTTGATAGCTTCCGATAAGGCTAAGCTTTCAGCTTCAAGAGCAATGGCTGAGGAGGTAGAGGGATCTTAATTACCCAACAAGAATTAATAGACTCGTAAAGTTTCTTAAACACATTGTATTCCATAATCAAATTACCGTTGAAAGAAGTTGCGACATTACACTTGATCGTGCCTATCCAAGGATGCTCTAACTTATCATTTTGTACAAGTGCTTTTTCTTTTTGCATACAACATCATTCATGTAGGATGATATGACCTAATTCGAGTAGGGATCACACTCCAGAAATTGAGAGAGGAAACTAGAGATAAAAGAAAGGAAATTCATTATATTCTTCATTGATTCTCATAATAAGGCATACAATGTTTATACAGACTTGTGCATACTCATAATAAGATAAATGCACCCTAACATACTCAATATTATCCCTAACAAGATACCTTTTAGATTAAGGTGAGTGTAACGTCCCAGATTTTTTGATCCAAGACATTGCGTCTATTTCTTTCTTTTAGAAAAATAAGGCTATCTTTTTCTTTGCAATGGTTAAGCATAATAAATTCCTAACTATAAATTAACAAAAATAGTTAAACTAATATAAATACAATTCAGAAAAACCCAAATTTGTTTCCTCCATGTACTCGCATCAAGTAATACATCAAGCACATATCATTTGGTACCTAAAATGTTGTTTGTAAGGGTTAGTCTTCAACACAAATAAACTCAATAATAAATTAAGACATCAAATAAAAATACACAACCATCAAATAAAAATAATTTTAATCGCCCCATTTGGCAATCGCCCTATTTGGCACATGAATATGAATCGCCCCTATTTGGCACATGAATATGAATCGCCCTATTTGGCACATGAATATGAATCGCCCCATTTGGCACCTATGACACTATTATATGCTATGCAATGCAATCTTTCTTTACATTCTTGTAGTTTTATATTCTCAAGCCACATAGCTTATCAGTTCCCCAAAATCATCACACCTCGAAATCAATAAAATATTTCAAAACCTATAGAGACAAAATCAACAGAGAGTCACATTTAATTTCACACACCAATAATCATATGTATAAATCAACAAATCATCAATTATACATATAATTGCCAAATTTCACATATTCTTCAAAAACAATAGCAAAGTTTACTAAACAACAATAATTATTATATTTATTAATAACAATTCATCTCTCCACTCATCCATTGAATTAAGAAGTATATCAAATTCAATATCATAACCTATTATTTTCATTCAAATCATGGTCAAGACTAAAACCCTTACCTTGGGCGCTTTCCTTCCTAGCAAAACTCGAAACCCACGTACATGATGGGTCTTTTTCTCCGCTAAGTCTATCCTCCAAATTTGTTGCTATGATGCGTGTACGATTTCTCACACTAAGGGTTATGTGGGCTTCACTTAACTCATTACAATAGATGACTTTGGCTGTATCCATATGGTGAACTTCATGTTTATACATGGCGTGAAGTTTATGTTGTTGGCAGAATTAGACTTGCGTGAGTTTAGAGAATTTTGTGAGGAATCTGTGTTAGTAGGAGAAACTTTGTAACTTAATTTTTGTGACAATTATGAGGTTGAGAGAATGAGAAGAAACGTGGATTTAACAAAATGGGATTGTATTGAAAACTAGAGCATATATGAACAACCTAATTGAATTGCAATCCTTAAGACTTGATAGAGATTATAGTGGGAGAATGGCAGACTTAGGAATATGAGAGTGGAGTAGTGGTGGGAAATGAAAACATGGGATAGACTTGGTTTGTTTAAGTGCTAGTGATAAGAGTAGGTGGTTTTCTTGCTCCTAACTTGTAAGTACACGCACAGTAAGAGATGGGTGGAAGTAAGTGGTTTTTCTCCTATTTTTTTTGGAGCCAGCCGTATAATAGAGGGATTATACACTCGTAAGACTCAGTCATGTAACATGCACCCACACCACTTCATATATTATTTTCTCTTATTTTATTTTTATTTATAGACTAAAGAAACCTAAATTATACTGATAATTATGCACACTTGAAATTGAAAGTCAAATAAAACGTGATTATTTTAGTTTAGAGGAAAGGAGACATGTCATCATGCAGTAAAGTAGGAACTAAAATAATTACTACACAAATTGATCAATTAAAATAACTAAATATGTAATTATAATAAATAAACTAAAGATTCTAATTAATTAATTGAAAATAGAGTCTTACAATTTTTATTTTAAATATGTTACCCATAAGATAAATTGGTGAATGAATCATAAATAAATAAGAATTACCGCATGATATATATAACATACATAAAATATCGGGACATTACAGTGAGTCATAATAACTTCTTGAACTAGTTGAGTCACTATATTAGTGCTCCTTATTCTAAATATCGTATCAGAGGGCGTCCTTTTCTCACTTCCATCTACTTCTAAACTCCAAAATCAAAGTTCCAAATTCTCGTTAAACTATAAATTTGTCAAACCTAAAAGATTGTGGAAATTAAAGAAAACCGTGAAAAATGAATAGTTTAATTTTGTCGCATGGCCATTATATCAAATAAAGAAAACACTCGTTCCAGTAACAAAAGTAATGGGACGTACCAACCCAAAAACAAAAGATTTTATAGCATTCATTTGCCAAATCTTATTTGATAATAGAAAAAGCAATAATCGAATTGCGTAACGAGTATGTATGTCATAAAATTGTTCACGTTTATCTCATCTTGGATAATGAATATGTCATTAAATTTCCCTCAAAAAAAAAAGAAAAGAATATGTCATTAAATTGTTCATTTTACATTTCCCATTCAATAATTTATTCAAAGATGTACCACAAAAGGCTTAATTTTAATATAAAACAGACTTCTAAAAATTGGCAAAAAAGGCTTTTAAATAAGTTAATAGGTCAGTCGAACATTTAAAACGGTCAAATTAGACTCAAAATAAAGTTTTTGACAAGTGACAAAACATATTTTAATTGTTTAAATTGAGCCTAACCTTCGTCAAAGTAGACTCAAAATAAAGTCTTTGACAAGTGATGGAACATACCTTAATTGTTTAAATTGCGCCTAACCTATTTAAGTAAAATCTAGATACTTTAATTGTTCAGTTTTTCATGGTTTTCTTTAGTTTTTACAACCTTTTAGGTTTGATAAATTTAGAGTTCAATGAGAATTTGGGCTTTGAATTCGGAGTTTAATTTAGAAGAAGATGAAAGTGACAAAACATAAAGATTCATTCAATTTTGAGGTAGATTTGAATTATTTTCTTTTTATTGTTTTGGGTTTTAGGAAGATGACGAACATGATAAAGATGAGGATGAAGAAGATGAATCTTCATATGAATTCTAGGATTTATTACTTTCAATATTAAAAAAAATTAAAATAATCTTATGTGAATTGCCATCTCATCAGTTTTTTTAATAAAAAATGTAAAAAGAATTAATTTGTGAGTTCATAAAGATAAAGCCTGAAGGATCCTTTAAAAAAATTAAAAGATAAAGTATACACATGAAAGAAAAAAAAAGATTTATTACACTTAAATAAGATAATTGATCCTGAACTAATATTGTGAAACGTTTAAGGGTTGCAAGAATATTCATAAATTAGTTACGAAAATTATGTTTTGTTATATCTCATATATATATTCAAACAAATCATACTCTTACTATAACTCTTCTCTTCACCAATATTTTCTTTCCTCTATAAATGCTTCATTCTTTTGCTCAGTTAATCTACGACTCTAACAAATCAAAAAAAGAATGGAAAACTTAAGAGATATTCACAGAGCATGGGGGCGTACACTTTCACTTGCACCGCCATACCAACAACCGGAAACACCACCAATCATGCCGCCACCGGCACTTGATCAATCTCCACCGCATAGTCTTCATCCTTCTCCAACCGACTGGAAAACTATATGGGGACGTACACTTTCACTGTCACTGCCATACCAACACCCGGAAACACCACAGCCGCCACTTGAAGAAGAATCTCAGCCGCACACTAGTCGTAAACGTAAGCGTCCTTCTAACCCTAAGAAAGAAAACTGGACAGAGACAATAAACCCACCTTTTCCATGGGCCACTTCTAAACGTGCCAAAGTTTATACCATTCACCACTTGCTATCTCAAGGCGTCAACACAATCAGTGGAAATGTTGAATGCGGAAAATGCGATTTTCAAAGTGTTTTTGAATTTGATTTGAACGAAAAGTTTAATGAAGTTGTTGAGTTCATTGAAAACAACAAGAACGACATGAACGATCGTGCACCTGAGGCTTGGATGAATCCTATGCTTCCAAAGTGCGAAAAGTGTGGACAAGAAAATGCTATGAATCCAATAATCACAAAGAAGAGAACAATCAATTGGTTGTTTTTATTGTTGGGTCAGATGATTGGGTGTTGCAAGCTTCAACATTTGAAATATTTCTGCAAACATAACAATATTCATAGAACTGGTGCCAAAGACCGTTTGATTTATCTTACTTATGTCGACTTGTGCAGACAACTCCAACCAGATTTGGTTCTGTTGAAAAATCTCTAGCTAGCGTGTTTATTACTTTTTTAATTTTATGAGCTTGGTTATTAGATTAGTTAGGTTTTCTTTTGAATAAATTGCACTTAGGATTTTCGTTTCTCTATTTTAGTGTTTTCCCCTTATAAGTTAAGAGTAACAAAAGTTAGTTTAATTTTTATTTTTTTTCTTCTTCTTATTGTTTATTTTCAATTTTACCTTTTTGAGGAATATATATGATTTTATGCGGTTAATTGGCTTTGACAGCACGACGACCTAAACTACGGTTTTAGGTCTCAAAATTTTGGACCAAGAAAATACTTAAAAAATGATCAATTTGATTATATAAATATATACTATACTAGCGTCCAAACATGTCCGTATGTCTTGTCTTTTTTATTGTGCTAATGCATATAATTGTTACGAATAATACTCTCTCCGTTTTTTTAAGTGTCGTTTAATTGTGGATTTAGCGTTCCTATTTAGCCGCCGTTTTGGTATTTTAAGGGTATGGTTGTTCAATTACTCTTATCTTTTTCAATAAAACTAATTAATGTTATATATTTGGAAAACTAAAGTTTTTTTTTTTTTAAACAAAGTTTGTTTGTTTTATTGGAAACAAAGTTTTTTCGTTTTTATCTTAAAATTGACAAT
>Ga0228710_1001816_pt1 | contig 32816 bp, 13 predicted proteins | sample MedpolnodulmetaG_FD_177995 | JGI IMG/M metagenome (GOLD analysis project Ga0228710, IMG submission 177995) | Root nodule microbial communities from Medicago polymorpha collected in Santa Monica, California, United States - pink nodules | ecosystem: Host-associated > Plants > Roots > Nodule... | reverse complement strand
TGGGTGGACAAAGGACACCTTATTGGGTAATTGGTGTTTCGTTAGAAGCACATCGTGGCCTAGCCTCCAAAGGAAGATTTTGATTTTAGGAGGTAGCTTAAGATTCCACCGGAAATTCCAGTCTCCCGGCATTGTTAAAGCTGTCGAGACAGTGAAGTGCTCCATGTAGAGATTATATGTTGTTTTTACTGTGTATCGGAGAGAGGGGTTCTTGAGATGCTTATAATGCCATGCTCATTGAATATTGCTGACTGCATGTTCAGGTTTCAACTTCTAGTGTTTTCCTCGATGAGGTCATTTGCTGTTAAGGCTGCAAACCAGACCTGCATTGGTGTACTAGGTCTATGATTTGCTTGGTTGCGAATCCAATGCTTTTAAGTCTTACCATACATTGATATGTGATCCATTTCCAATTCTCCACCGATAACCTTGCCTTAGGAGATCATCTTGAACATACTAAAGCATGAATGTAAAATCATAAACTATCAATTAAGTTTAAAATACCAACAAATCTGTATATATGTATCACAAGCTTTATTGTCAAATCCTTTATTTACAAATCTTGAAACTAATTTCCCAGTTTATTATTCTTTATCAACTTCATTTTTTTCCTTGTGTTTCTATTTTCCCTATACTTGCTATTTTATTGTCAAATCCTTTATTTACAAATCCTTCATTAACGATCTTCAGCAAATTTGAATAGGTCATTTCAACTGTGCACAAGTGAGATATGTCTTGCATCATGTACAATGTTGTTTTCATCATTGGATCAATAAGTTTCGCCATTGAATTAAATTAAGTATGAAGTCCATGTTGCTAAAGGGTTTTAGTAGCATTTTAACATATAAAAGATAACATGAAATTTCTACTAATTTTTCCTGTATGTAACATATTTTTACTCCTTTGTGACATTTTAAAAATGATACTTGTATATATTTTGGTAAAAAGTTTCTCATACTTTCTGTACATTTTAAAAAATGTTATTTTATATTTTTGTAACATTTTTCTTATCCTTTTTACAAGATTCAAGTGTACATTTTTTGTAACATTTCTTCAATCCTTTTATAACAATCAAATGATGTTGCTGTTCCACTTTGCATATTGTTTTTGCCAATGTTGCAACAAATATTGCCATGTTCGCATTCATCATACCATTATTGAAATTCCAATAAACTTTACCTTCCAAAGTGATATTGCCCACATAATTAAAAGAGCGTTTGAAAAGAAAGATATAAAGGCATTACAAAGTTTCTTGACTCAAATCTTTTGCTACAAACTACGTTCGAAAGAATTCCAATGGATAGGAACATACATCAAAAGGAACAAAAAACAGAATATCAAGAAGAAAAGAAGGAAAAAAGATAATTTGGATATCAATTCCTAATAACCTTAAGGTGTCTACAGTTTTCAGACCTAGAAGAAGAAGAAAAATGAGAAGCCAAGTTTTCTACCAGTGTGACGAATGCTAATCTGTGTACAAAATCACCTAAAAATATACTTACAAAATGTTTTCACTGTATAACTTCAAGCACAACATCAGCAACCTAAAAAGTTTGTCAAAAATGTTTTCACTAAAATATACATGATGTATCATAATTTATTTTCCAAAAAAATGATGATGATAATTAGGTTATGAGAAGCTGTTAACACATCTATTTTGGATGTGCTCTATTACACGGTTGGAAGCCTACTATATACAGAAAAGAAACAGATTCCATGCAGTCGCGGATTTTAAAAATCTCGAATGTTCAATCTGATTGCACAACTTATATTCCGGTTTTGTGAAGTTGAAATTGTAAGCTGTCCAATCTGATCGATTGCACTACTTATATGCAGGTTCGGTGAAGTTGAAATTATTAGCCGTCCAATTGTCCGATCTGATTGATTGTGCAACTTCTATATTCAGATATGGTGAAGTTGAAATTGTAAGCCGTCCAATTTCATTTTAATGGCCAAGATTATTTGATTGAGTGCAATGCAACTGCATGCTTCTATAACTTTAAGAATCTTGACTCCCTAGTATACCAGCAAGAGTAAGGTTGCTGATTGTATATCAGTCCGATGTTCATTTAGAGGTGCCTTCAAACTGATCTCTAAGAAGCTCGTACTTCTTTAGCTCAGCCATAGAGAGGGAAGGCTGAAGTTCTTCCAAGACCTGAAAATTAGAGGAAATGTGAATCACACAATTACATACTAGAAAACTCTTGGGATGGAGAAGTTACTCTAGTGTCAGAGTTTGATCAGTGGGCAACCTAAATTATCAATAAAAAATACAATTTGCAAGTTACCTGGACAAAATCATCGTATTCAACAACAATAGAGTCTGTTTCATTATCCGGGTTGGAGGACTCTGGCTCTGCATTCAAAACCTAGAACAAAAGAATTAGGTTAAGTACCGTCTTTCTAATTCACACAATGACATAGATACAGGCTACTATTTCCTCTATAAAGTGACAGTCCGCCATCATCTCAAATGCAATAATAAGCCTAATATCAAAGAAAATGCACACAAAGTAATCGCCAGATCCAGTGATCTTAGCTGGACTTACCCTGCGCTTTGCGGCGAGGAACCAAGCATCTGCACACAAGGCATACATGTCTGCGCCAGTGAAGTTTGGCAGACATTTTGTTGCAATAGTGTAAAGTGAAACATCTTCATGTAATTTGAACTTTCTAGTAAGAGCTTTCAATACCCTGAGAGAGATGTGCACAGTACCATGCTATCAACAATAGAAACTCCTCAACACAAAAGGAACCGGAAAAGCAGACAGCTTACCGCTCTCTGTAAGTTGCATCAGAGACAACTCCAACATATAACAGTTTATCAAAACGACCAGGGCGAAGAAGGGCCGGGTCTATCAAATCTGGTCTATTACTTGCACCTATAATAAATAGATCCTATTAAGCCATCAACAAAGGAAACACTTGTTAGAAGCAAAATAGGATAATATATCTTACTAAAACGAGAGAAAAAAAATTGAAGAAGATAAAATAACCTGTGTTGAATCACTTAAGCCGTCAATTTCTGCAAGCATCTAATAAAGGAAATATATTTCAGATTAGGAAGTCCAAAGAAAAGGTCTAAAACATCATGGTCTTGCGCAAAAAAGGAAATCACCTGCGAAACCACTCTGTCCATAACACCCCCAGAATCTCCGGAAGCTCCCCGAGCTGGTGCAAGAGAATCAAGTTCATCAAAGAAGATGACACATGGACGTGCTGATCTGGCCTGTGAATTATATTAAAGTTGACTTTATCAAATTCTGTTCCTTAAACTTTTTAGTTCACAGAAAATAGACAGACAAGCAGAAACATTCAATTGAACTTAAGAAAATATTTAGATCAAAATAAAAAAGATAAAAAATTATTATACCTTCTGAAAAATGTCTCTAACATTCTTCTCAGACTCTCCTATGTACATGTTGATCAGTTCAGGACCTTTCACACTAAGAAAATTTAAGGAACATTCTGTAGCAACAGCTTTTGCTAATAATGTCTGACATTAAATAAATAAAAAGAAAATGAGACAAGAAAACTTCTGTAAGTAAAGAGTAAGAAATCTGAGGTAGAAGACTGTCATTTAAAGGTACTTTACAACTTACTTTGCCAGTTCCAGGGGGACCGTACAAAAGAACACCAGACCGCTTGCGTAACCCAGATGCAAATAGATCTTTATGCAAGAGAGGCAACTAAAATACAAAATACAGAGTGAATCAGTTATTCAGAAATTACAGAAAATAAATATCTCCAGGGTAGCATATGATTGAGTTAGATAAATATTAAAATATAGAAAAAATAAGACTGGAGATTATTCTAAAAAAGGAAAAAGTGATATGATAAAGTAGAATAATCCATGATTTAGACTTGATAATATAGCAGAAACAGTCCATTCTATCTCTTTTTAACAGAAACTAGTGTTGACAGCTTCCATGTTGAACTTTAGGAGTGAAGTACATTCAAATTTCAATTTAGACATTCCAAAAGCACTTTCTTTCTTATTTTACTTACACTCTTCAATCTGAGTATACACTAAAACGTAATTCAACTCGGTCAGCTTATGAAATTTGACAATCTAATATATCTTATGAAATGTTGACCATGTAAACATAACCACAAATTCCTTTTTACTATTCTCAAGTTGACGTGAGGGGCATTGTTTTCTGCTATAGTAAGCACAATTTCAAATAAAAGTGTGAAGTTGCACTTTCAAATCAGAGGAGAAAAGTGGCAGCTGGTAAAGTTATGCCATACAAGAAGCCCACCTGAACAGTATCCAGGATTGATTTTTTGACATCTTCAAGCCCGCCAACATCTTCCCATTTTACATTCGGAACCTGCATAAAAATCTATACTTAAGAAAACCATGCATCAAAGAACTTTTTCTCCCGCAAGACATATTACATAGTGTACACTTTTCAACAATAAAAGAATGGTATATTATCTTGATTTTAAACACTACTCAATACAAATGAGAAAAGTTTCACAAAATCCTGTTTTCTTAATTTACCTTTGGAGTACCCAATGCTGACGCATTTCTTTTCTTTGATCGTTCCAAAGCATTCACCAAGTCTTCTTTACCAGGTTTCCGAGCTGAAACTTCTGACTCATTATTGTCCTCCGTCACCTCGGAAATAAGAGAACTATCCGAGTCTTTGGGTTGATCTTTGTCTACTTCAACATTGCTCCCAGGAAATAAGTTGGCACCAGCATCCGCAATTAAAGCACACATATCCCTGGGCATGAAACCAGATGTCTGTCCAACTATTTCTTTTACAAAGCCCTCTAAATCAGTCTGCAAGAAGCATAATGCAATTGTTTAAAGTCAACAGAAGAAGGTATAGACACAAAAGGAGATTCCATTGTACACTTACATTAGAGTGGAGTCCATAAACATTTTGCAGTGAATGCAACAGCATTTCAGCCCTTTGCTCTTCTGTCAAAGGCCCCATCTTTATTTCGTGGCTAAAGCAGCGTCTGATGCTTGAAGGCAGACCCTCTGAACTGTCAGCAGCAGCAATCAACAGGACCTGATGCCCGCTTGTCTTTTCAGAATTCTTCTCTACCTACACCAGCATGCTGTAGTAGTAAATACCTTTGCAATTATAGTTAAAAAAACAAAAGGAAAACATAACTGCTGAGATTTTTCGAATCTTGATTTTGATTAACTACTTGACAGGCCGAATGAAAAGGATATATTTGACATATATATGGATTTGTATATATGCAATAAAACAAGAACATTATTAAAGTATAATGCATGTCAATTGATAGATAATACTTCACTCCTGATAGAAATAGTCAAATTTTATGCAATAGGGAACTTTGGAAAGACAAAAAAATAGCTAACTGTAGATGCTTGCATCTCCAGCAGAGAAATTTCCCCAATTTATTAGAGTTCCCAGTAGCTAATTCCTTTTCATCAACTTTTCTTTACTACAATAGAAATTGCTATTATTGCTTAATATTATCTTACCTGTTGGCTTCTTTTAGTGTTCAATTGTTTGTTTTACTTCTTTATTTGATTTACACTACAGTGAGATATACCATTTGTAATATCCAGAACAAAGAGTGATTAAAAAATTTATAGTTCAAACGATAGTGATAGCAATAGAAAGTTACAACTACGTTAAATCTTACAAATTCGCCATTTGATTTCACCAGGAAGTTACTATCACCATGTTCACCAACTGGCTCAGTGAATCTCCTAATAACTGATGCAACTTCGGATGTATTTCCTCTTTGATCATTTTGTGAAACTTCAGGTGATTGCGAATCTCGAAAAACCTCAAAATGACGAAGTAGAAGTATTGTTGGCGAGTATCTGTAACAATATAATCCCATATGAGCATAGTAGATGTTTGGAAAGAAAAACATATCCAAAACATTGAACGTTCAAATTTCTCAGAGCCAAACACAACCAGGTTAAAAACTGAGGAAGGTGGATAAATTAATGAAATATATGTTCCTGTTCTGTTAGCTAAGTATGCGCGCTAACCCATGCCGAAATAAAAAATTTGCAGGAACAAAGTTCTCGGTATAATGCGTGTTGTTACTTCTTATCATTCCTGGTATTCTAAATATTACCTTTGAGCAGCCTTGAACGCTTGAGTTAGAGCAACAGATATTCTATCGGAGCCCATTAGATCATGACAATTATATTCCACCACATGCAGGCCCAGTCGACGAGCAACATATCTAACAACAGTCCTTTTCCCACAACCTGCATAATTATGTTCAGGAAATATGCACAATCAATGCCAATCCAAACACACCATTTATTTGACATTTTCAAACCACAAATACATATTTTAAATAAACATCGACAACAACAACTAAGGTTATGTAGTGGTGATCCATTATGAAGAATGTGAAAAAAAATATTAATTCCATTAGAAAACAAAGCCATGCAGTATAGAACACACCTTCCAAGCCATACAATAACACCGAAACTCTAAACTTGGAAGAAAGCGCAGATGGACATAAAGTTGGTGCAAGTATTGAAGCCAAGATCTTCACCGTGTCCCTTTGCAAAGGCACAGGCCCTTCTGGTCCAGCAATTAACAAATCCGGAGGAAGGGCAGATGGGGAGCTCCCTACTAACATCAAAGCAGTCAAGGTTTTATTGACACGGAGAACTGGTTCATCTGATGGTTCCATAGCAATGACCTGAAGATATAAGTTATACTCTAATAAAGAACCTGATATAGTTTCTTGAGGTTCAAAAATATGAGAGAGAAGAGGTAAACATACCTTAAAACAGATAATGTTTTCGTTCTTCTTTTGTGTTTTTTGGTTACAAGGAATGCAAATCGTGGAATTACAGTTCCAACTAATGTTAATTCCAAAAACATCTCCGCTTGACAAATATCTATCGACTTCAAAGTACTTCTGCAATGCCAGGTCAATCATGTCTTGACGTTGTTTGGATTCAACGTCTGAAATTGGTTTAATGGAATCAAGGATGCCACATTCTGGTATCTTCACAAAAGCAACTCTCAGAAGGGAGGCAAATCTGGGAGGTTGAGCGAGAGGCTTTAACTCTATATTAATGACAGAATCCTCGATACTTTTAGCTACATCCTCATCACCCACTTGACACTGAGGCTTGAAATATGACGACAAAGCGTCTTGGCCATTGTGAATAATGGATTTCAAACATGAAATGTGCAAGTTAAGATTAAAGGCCAAAAGAGGAGACAAATAAGCAATTTCACCGTTTAACAAGGGACCATTGAGAGGAAAACCACAAGAAGGAAAAACAAGCATTATTCTAGAAGAAGCGGGTGGTGAGTGATCTATATCAAGGGTAGTGGTGTTGCTGCTCGGAGGGTCAAGAGCAATGGCCACTGCAACCCTCTGTGTGTTCATTTCAGCATTCTTGACCAGAACCTGAGAAAATTCAAAATCAATACATTTTAACAAAAACTCGAGCAAGTCGTCAATTTGCACTAAAAAATCATAAGTGTCTGCAAAATTCATGTCCAAATTTACGAAATAAAAAATTAGTCCTTAAAATTGAAGAATATCAATCAATTAACTATGATGAACCTATATCATAAACTAAAGATAAACGAAAGCACTAAACAAATTTATGGAAACACACTCCCACTAACTATGCCTTAAAGTCCTATTTGGATAAACAACTTAATTAACCTCTTATAGCATAAGTGCTTGTCATATATACAGCCTGTTTGGATTGGCTTATTTTTTAGCTTACACAAAACAAGTTATGCAAATAAATAAGCTTTTATCTATTATTCATAAGTTTGTCAAGGTAGTTTATAAAAAAAACAGCTTATGAAGATACACTTTTCAGTAGTGAGAACTTATGAACTAACATAAAAATAAGCCAATTGAAACGTGCCCATAAAGTGAAACTATTTTTATATAAGTTGCAAGTTGTTTTCCTAAGCTTTACAAACAGTCTCACAAATATTTATCCCAGTAGATAAGTCAAACTACACCGAGTCTAAATGACGAGAGACACAATTTTGATACCAAATTATTCTATGACTACAATTTCAATAACTAAAATTGAGAATTTAGGAAAAGGGTGTTATTGGAATGAATTACCGGTGAACCAGAAGTGATGGAGAGTGTTTTGAGAAGAGAAGTAGAGAGAGCAATGAGTGCAGAGTGATCAAAAGAAGGAAATTTATTGGAGAATCGGAGAATTCCAACTGGTAAATTGAAGTTAGGGAATTCATTCTCATTGTTGATTGAAGAATTGGAAGATTTCAATACGGAATTGATGACAGTTTTGGTGGAACATAGAATTAGAGGTTTTCTTCTTCTCTCCACCATTTTCTTCACCTGTTTCTTTTTCAAAGAGAAAGATAGAAACGCTGAATATGCCTTTGTTTAAAGCCGTTGGATCCAAGGGACTGTACTGCAAAATTCAAATTAAAACATGTTTTTCATAATTTGCTATAAGGGTCTCCACCACTTGATCAAAAGATAAGGAAACTAAGGAATAATAGATAAAAATATTTTTGTAGAATGATTTTACACCAACCTCTAATATGAAATCAACATTTTAATGTAAGTTTTACACTAAGGAATATATACAAATGTTAAATGAATAAACAAAACAAAGCAATCAATCAATGGATTATATATATATTCTAGTGGAAAATCAATACATCTAATTACAAAAACAAAAAAAATCAATCCATCAAAAGATTAATAAGTTACTAGAAAATTAAATTGTATACACACCATAATTTGATTTGAAAAAAATGTAGAGAGATAAATCAAAGAGAAAATAGAATATATATCGACAATATAAAATAGTTTTACATCGATCTCCAATGAATATATTGTATTTTGCCAAATTGCATAGATATTGTATAATTGGTTGTATAACATAGTAGATTGATAATGCATGCACATTAAAAGTAACCAAAAAATAATGTATCCCCGTTAAACTCTAAATCAAAGTCCATGCAAGATAAACATTTAAACAAAATTAAATCTTCTTTATCACCAAAATAAATAAATAACTTCCATTCTTTCTCATGAAATTTAGGCAAAAGGCTTAAGTGCAGTTTTATCCCTCCTATTTTGATTGAATTTGGATTTTGCCCCCTATTTAAAAACTTAGAATTTTACCCTTCTATTTTGATTGATTCTGAATTTTACCCCCTTATTTTAAAACTCGAAATTTTACCCCTCCTGTTTTATGTTTTTCAGGATTTTGCCCCCCACCCCTAATTTTATCGACATAATTAACTATTTATATTAAATGTTTATTTATCATTTATTTATTTAATGAAAAAATAAAAATAAAACTAGAAAAACACTAAAAAAAAATGCACAAAACTAGTATGATCTCTAAAAATAAAAAACTATTATGAAAATACATCAAAATAGAAAATATTCAGAGGTGCAAACTAGTTTTTTGATGTATTTTTAATTGAATTTTTTCTTTTATTTTCATTGTTTTTATATTTTTTGGTTTTTTTTCTGCATTTTTTTTTCTTTTTATTTTTTTACCGAATTAATATTTTCTAATCGTTTCTTTATTTTTCTAGTATTTTTTGGTTCTTTATTTTAAAATAGGGGGCAAAATCCTGAAAAACGTAAAACATAGGGGGTAAAATTCCAAATTTTAAAATAAGGGGGACAAAATTCAGAATCAATCAAAATATGAGGGGTAAAATTCCGAATTTGAAAACAGAGGGGGTAAAATTCAAATTCAATCAAAATAGGGGGGGTAAAACTGCATTTAAGCCCAAGCAAAATCATTATGAAACTAGAGTCATCCTCAATAGTAGTACTAATATTCTCTCTACACTAGAGAGTTATCAGTCTCGCCTCTCAAAAATGGGGCAAGTTTAGATCTAACGGCGTAAGAGTTGAATTAATCACAAGAGTCTTAAAATCTTTAGCAAAGTGTTAAATTGCTGTAGTCATTGAATGAATTGAATTGAAAGCAAACCAGAAATATAAATTTTTGGAGATGAGTTTTGAAGAATAATAAAGGTGCGTTCAGTCTTCGACCTGGTCATTCAAATTCATATCCTTGTGCAAAGGACTTTTAAAACCTTAAACACTTATTATGCGACATGATTTACTATTGTATTTAATTGATGAATGTTATTTGGTGGATAAGATCGATGAGCATTAGGACAACCAGCTCCATCACTAACTAAGGTAGCATGTCTTGAATTGTGTTGGAGCTTGAGAACCCACACTCCAACAGACTAAATACTGTGAAGGTCCTCTTTCAGATGACAATGAAAACTTGCGAAATTTTCCTCCAAAGAAATCACTGCCCGTTGATCAAGAGACTTCCATAAAGGAAACCTTGAACCACAAATCAATGACCTTGATAAGGGCATCTCTCTTCAATATGATGAGGCCACCATAGAGAGGGTTTTTACAACCGTATAATTCACCTGACATTCTTCTTTATAATTTTTAATAGCAACCTCGTCTCCCTTCGTGCACAGGCGCACGAGTTGATCAATGAAAATATGACATGAGCTATTTTGTAACTGAAGAGTATGAGTAACAATCAAAGGAGGTTGAGAATGAGACATCAACGTATCTAACAAAACTCCATGGCTAAATAGCAGCGGCCATGTAAACGATACAAACTCAATATCAAAACCCCTCAATCACAGCAGCAAATTGAAAATCCAATAACTAATCAAAAGATATTCCTGCAAGAATTGCAATCTAATCCAGAAGGCAAAATCCAAGAGGATTGGTCGCAACTAGATGGTATGTTTGAACATGCATGGTATATCATTTTTTTAAGTAAACTTTAAAATAGTCAAGTCCAAAATAACTAAACCAGAGGAATGCATTTAAATTTAAATAAGCCACAAACAGGCTATGGAATGTAATAAGGTACCTTGCGGCCTTCAAAAAAGGTTCCCCAATGTTGCATAAAAATACTAATCTTGATTGTTGACCCAAATTTCTAAGAAATGTTTTGCCTGGAAACAAAATATAGATTGTAGACATTGTACATAGAAGTCAGAACAGAAAGAAACTGCTCAAATGTATGTAGCAGAACACCTAGTCTATAAATTACTACAGCAGGGACCAAATCCACCAATGACTTTGACATCAATCATGCAGTGTTCCCAATATATCGTCATCTCCATACAGATAATACCTACCAAAAAAATATGATCTAATTAGGCAAGATTTCAGAAAAGTCACTTATTGCAATTGTACGAATAGCACACTACTTAAACCATCACATCTAATTTATTCACATTGCCGACTACATATCGTTATTATGATTACATTTACAGTGTTGTCAATTGCAGATCGTGGAAAATAGCAGTTTGTTCAAATTCTGCTATGCTACAATGCTATAGCCGCTATTTGACAACATTTGTACTAAACGTACCGCAGAACAATAGCGGTTTGTTATAATTCCGCTATGCTATAGTGCTATAGCACTGCTGTAACTGCTATTCGACGACACTGCATGATTATAAACTTTGTGATAGAGAAGGATTGCACAAGAAAAACTAGGAACTTATTTAGGGGCCAGGAGAGGATGCATCTTGGAGTCAAAACCTTCAATTCAATGTCTATCATACATTTTCAGAACTGGCATCCCAGACCATGAAAATATTAAAATATTCAAAATTTATATGAACCAATTTTGTATTTTACATTCTATATGGTTGGAATTTCAAATTTTACATTGCTTATCAGCACACGCAGAACATTGCATTAATATAATCCCTCAACAGTATATAAGTGAGAAGGTCTTATAAAGCGACACAATTTATTGAATAAAATGCTTAACTTATGAATTATGATACAAATGACTTTCCTCATTAAGACTATGAAACTATAAATAAATTGAATAGAGATAGAGTTAGCCTGCGCCGTCAGCTTCAGACATGAAGCTCTGCATCAAGGCACATACATAAGAAGAAACAAATCAAAAAGAAAATAAAAATACATTATACCAATGGTGGAATAAAACAAATCCCAAACATTGACATACAATATCAGGCATATCGTTTCCTCCATAAATTAGGACTAGCTTTGTTTTAATTTTTCACAAAGAAGCCAACATTCAACAGCAATTTTAACATGAAGGTATCAACTATGTACCAAAAAAAGAAGCGATTTCATGCGTAGTATAGGCCCTCAACTGACTAAATGAATTAAACTTTCATGATCAGCTTCAGGACTATTACTCAAACGGATAAATTCTGACCTTTTTATGCATCATTTGGGCTTTTTTAACAAACAAATCACAGTGCAGATAAATTAAAACTAAGAAACAGTGTCTATCAGATAGGTCATGATTAAGAGACTTTAAGAATGATGAAGTTCAACAAGTAAAAAGAGCAAATATATACGTACTCTTTGTGATCAAGCTTCACCTCAACTCCTCCGTATTCAGGCAAAAGAACAGTGTCACCTTCCTTTACAGCAACAGGAAGGAGTTTGCCATCCTTACCATGAACGCCAGGGCCAACAGCAACAACTTTTCCAGAATTCAGCTAAAGCAACAAGACAGAAATAAATTCTCAGTTCATCAGTGTACGTCAAAAAGCACGAATACAATAGTCTTATCCCGCTAAGTGGGATCAGCTACATGGATCAAATTACACCATTAAGTTCTATCATAAACCATATTTCGATCCAACTCTATCTCTAGATCTTTCTAAATAGTTTCAACAAAGCACGAATGTATATCATAAAAATGCATGGTTGCAGTAATAATAAATTAATGCCAATCAGACTAATGAAATGAACCATAAAATCGAAAAATACCCTGAATCAAGAACATTCAAATTCAAATCTTAAACATTTTGGAGCTTAAAATTAAAACACGTAGAAAAACAAACAAAAACTTAGTTAAAACTCTTATTTTAGAAATCCTAAAAGCAAAAGCTCAAGAAAAGGTTAACTAAGAACTAGGTTAGAATAGATAATCAAAATTCTACTAGGAAACTTTACTAAATCAGTCCACCCTTAATTTGTTCTACCTCACAGTGTAAAATTCAATTGCAAACTCGCATAACACACGTGCGCACGCACACATTTAGTAGCTACTGAAAATACACAATAACAATTACTCTACAAGAACCAGGATATAAACAACATTAAAAAACAAGCATTTGTTTGGTTTGTTAGCAAGACATAACAGGTGAATATTTCAGTTTTCCAATTTATAGTCAGCAATCAACATTAAACTAAACTATAACACATGACTCATGAAACCTAAAAGTGTGACAAGAACATAAGTTATTAACTCTTTTCAATATTGAATAAAATGAAGACAAGATGCAATTTTGAGATGACAAACGAAGACCCAAAAGGTGGAAATGAAATGGGTATGAATGGATTAGGAGGAGAATGAAAAAACCTTGGAGATTTTCTCCGGTAACAAAATTCCAGTGTTGGTTTTTGATGGAGGAACGATTTTCTCAACCAGAACACGGTTGAACAGTGGAATCAATCGCTTCGCCATTTCAAAATTCGAGCAATCGACAGCAACACAAGGAAGAGGAATGCAAATTTGAGGTCACTTTTTAGGGTTTTACAAAGGGTTTATTATTTTAGCTTAATTGCATTTTGATCTCACTATTTTATTAAAATTAAACTTTAGTCCCTCCATTCTTAAATTTATTGTAATTTTTGGTCCAACCAATATTTTTAGCCTCAAAATAGTGATTTACAACCATCATTTTGAGGGATAAAATTCACCTTTTCAGATAAGAAAATCATGATTAGAACAATTATGCATTAAATATAATAATGGAGAAAACAAAAAAATTGATTTTGCAATTAAATCTTTAAATTTTATTATTTGTTTTAGACTTTTTTTTGACAAAATTATTTGTTTTAGACTAGAAGCTCTAGAATATTCTCATTGCATTTTTTAATGCTTCTTTGACATGTTTTTAAATTGATTTAAATACAATGTCAAATCAAATATCATTTAATGTAGAACCCTTAACACGCGTCTTTTATGTCTAAGACTGAACATCTAAAGTGTGACCTAGTACATGCATAGTGTTTTCGGGTTTATACTACTCTCTCTTTCTCTTTCAAACAAGTAACTTGATCATTTTTTTTTTATTATTTTGATTTCAAAGAGCCATAAAGCAAAACACACACACATAAAATGCGGAGAATTCGAGAAGTGTGAGTTTGAACTCGCATCTAAACGTATCAAGTGTTTCTGGCTTTCTACAGTCTTTTATAATCTGAGTTGTACTTACTTAACTTATGTTGGGACAAAATGTTCAAAAGCATAATATTCATCTTCTATACACTTAGTGTGTATGAGTTTCTTCACTAGACTCTTGGGACTTGGATAAAAAAAAAATCATAAATATCATAAATTTTAAAATATATTTTATTCCTTAAATTAATTTAAAATAAAAGGTATTTTTTTGGGGTTTTATTTTATTTTTTTGACCTGTCTATATTTTAGACTTCATTTTCTCCTACATTTCAACTACTCCAACATAAAAATAAAGATTGAACGAGAAAAGTGTTACGCATGGAAAGAGTGAATCCAAAATTATAACTTTAGAAAAGAATTTCAAAAATTTGATTTTGATGTGCTCCGAAATTAAATTTCTAAAAGTAAACAATATACTTTCAAAAATTAACTTCAAGTACGTTTTCTATATCATACAAGTATTTATAAAAGAAAAAATATCAGAAAGAGATCTTAGGTTTTGGCCCAGTGATGTTAGACTTGGTACCTTGGAGTGTACTTCTCTTGAAGTCTCATGTTTTGATTATTCTTAACGTCAATCTCGATTGGATAGTTTGATTTCTTCAAAAGAATTCTATTTTGTATTTTGTAACAAAAGGGGTAAAGGGGAAAAAAAAACAAGGAAAAACTCAATCTAGGGTCGATCAAACTCAACGTTCATGGCATTTGCTAAGAGGACAAATGGCATATCAGGAAGGAACTTCGTACAAAATAGCAAGACTACTATAACTTAGAGCACCCTTTTTAGTTAGGAAATGAGTCGCATCGTTACTCTCACGCTACGTATGTCGTAAAAAACACTCTATCTCTACGAAGAATGTGCTTGATAGCCATGATCAAATTTCTATACCCTTGATGCACATTCAAATCTTTTTGGGTGAGGTCTACAACAGGAGTTGAATCAAAGACACAACACCTGCTTAAACCAATACCCCAACACAACTGCAAACCATGGTATGAACTCAAAATCTCAACATGGAGAATTCAAGGTCTACTAAATTTTTTGAAGAAACCATGAAAAAAGAACATGTATGATCGCTAATAAAACCACCAAAATCTCACAAGTTGAAATCAAGGAACACATTGTCATCAACATTGAGAGCTACTAAATCTATACTAGGTCGTAGCCAAGTGACAAAGTTCCAGGTACCGGCTAAAAAGAGTAAAAATATTTCATGTTTGATAATAAAAACAGTGTTTTTTCCAAAAAAAAACAAACAAACAGTATTTTACAAATCATATCAATGATTACGTTATTCTAAGCGCCTAATCAAGTGATTAAAAAGAAATCCAGAGAAAAGTTGAAAAGAAATAAATCACAGACAGGTTTGCCATAATCATAATTAATTTGACCACCACATACCTAACTAGGTTTTATTAATGTACTAAATAATATTTTGAGGATTCTCATCATAAACCATCCTGGTCTCAATCATATTGTTTCATATCTTTATGATTTCTACATTCTGCTTCATGTTCTACATGATTACATGTCTCTGGTTGGAAATTTTACTTCCGTACAGCATAATTAGGTGTATATATATGCTTAATTTAAATTCATAAATAAATAAGATTTGATTAAGACAAGACTATAGACAAGGAGAATTTGGAAAATGAATTCACTGGGAAAAAGGAGGAGAAAGTGTCCTAGCTATTCTACATATATAAAAACAAGGTTTATATTTTTTTTACGGAAAAATAAGGTTTATACAGTGACCTAATATAATCTACGATTTTAGTATCCCAATTTCTAAATTTGAAAATATTGTCACCAAATTTTTAAATTTTTAGAAAACTATTCAACCACGGATATTGGGGTCTATTTTTGCTTTAATAATGCGATGACAAATTAGAGGATGTGGCAATACATGTGTGGTTTTTCCTTTTATTTTATTTTTATTTTAATAAAGTATTGTTTAAAAAAAATACTTAGAATGAACAAAAAGTAAAATCCTGGAAAAAAAATCCAAAAAAATATACATTGCAACATCATCCAATGACTTACATTATCCAGATTGACAAATCATAAAAAATGAACCTCAAAGTGGTGAATTTTTATTTTTTTTATATATTTTAAAAATTGGAGACTGTAATTTTTTAATTTAAAATTAAGGGAAATAAAATTGCAAATCTATGAAACTTTGGACTAAAAGTGCACAAAACCTAAAAATAAAGTAATTCAATATAAACTAAAAGTTATTTTTTCATGATCTGATACATAAGCTATACACTATAGTTGAGCCGAAGAATATTTGGTTTAAAGTTGAAGAAACATTTAGTTCAGTTGGTAGGAATATCGCATTTTATATGCAGGGGCTGGGGGTTCGAATCCTGGACACTCCACTTCTCCACAATTAAATTGTGTGAGCTCTAGTCACTAAGCTACTTGACAAAAAAAAAGTTAAAATCTTGGAGTGTGCTTGTACTCTTCTCATTGTTTTAATTTCAATTTCTCTTGGTGTTAATTTTGGTGGACTATATTCATACAAAGTTATGTTCTAACTCAGCTTTAAATGGGATCTACGCAAGTAAATAGTGAGATTAAACCTCATGGGTTAGTCGGTCCTTTATCGGATATCAAGTTTTGAAAGAAAAAAAAAAACATTGGATATTAGAAAGAGAGGAAATAAAACTGGTCATCAAATTTACCATCTAAAATGCTTATAGCGACGAAGTTGGATATGAATTTTATATATTTAAACCTCTAAATTTTTATCGTTATTTCAATTTTATAGTAGTTACGAGAGGACCGTGAAGAGAAGTAGAAGGGAGAAAAATCTCTCAACTTGTTTCGATGAGAGGATAACTCGACCGATTCAAGAGAGCTAAAAAAATCAATTGAGAAGACCTTTTGATGGTTTTAAAAATACCTCAAATGCTTTCCCTCGTTTTAAAAGTAACAAATAAGAACCAATATGGTTGGATATGTTGGAAAAGGCTAGTCAATCAAAATGTGGTGAAACCAATATTCAAATATCAGTTGACAGATATGTTCATATTTATTATCCAACAATGTTTCAAATATATTTACCTCCAATTAAAAGAATTTATGAGAAAGAAAAAAAAATAACATAAAAAGATTAACCATAAAACTTCCCCTTCAAAACTCACATCTCATACAAACTAAAGATTGATCAAATACACATAGACCAATTGAAAGCAATGTGAGACATATGCAAAATTAAGTGCATATTTAGTATCTATGTAGTTTGAACAAAATCAGGGTAACTCGCATTGATTTTGTCAAACTCGCCACAATACCAAACAAACACTTAGTATGGGAAAAACATGAAGATACAATTAGGCCATGTGTAAGATTTGTTGGGAATCAAATAGAATGGAGACTATAAAATAATGACTTTAAAGGTCTTATCTTTTTTTTTTTTTGGTAAAATAGCATAGTAGTTAGAAATTCATCTTCTTTTTTTTTGGTCAAGTAGTCTAACGGTTAGAGAAATTCACCTTAAAGTGAATAAGTGAGGTGTCAGAAGTTCGAACTATGACCCTTGCATATATTATGAATTATCCCTTACCAAGTAAGCTAAGCTCATAGAGACGCTAGAAGTTCATCTTTTAAAGCGAATAAGTGGGTGTTATGAGTTTGAACCCCGACCCGTATATATAAAATACAATGTCTCTACTCTCTACCACCTGAGTTAAACTCACATGAACTACATATCTTATCTTAATATTTGCCTGTATTCACTTCACATCAGTTATAACCTTGAGTTACCAATCTAATAAGTGTAGCTTTAAATTTGTGACACAATCAATTATGTAATGCTTACCAAGCAAAAAAGTAAACTAAGTTTTAGGTACATAAAGTGAATAGCCAAATTAGTATGGTAAAACTTACCCAAGTTTAATTTAATTTTTTTAAAAAGCAGCGGCAATGTGGCCTATTTAAGCATGATTACTGATTAACAAAGAATGAGGTTGGTAACTGTTTTAGCACATAATGAGAAGTTTCTATGTAGCAGTTATGTTCCAATGATGGTAAGAGGGCCAAAAACTTTGACTGAATAGTTAGGTGCAATAGAGCTAAAAAGCAAAAATGTAGCACCAAAAAGTGAGAAATTTTTGTTGCTTGCAGAGCAAAGAATTCTTTACTATAATCATGGCGCTTGTACTCATAACGACATTCCCCATCTTTGCCTTTCATCTTTGTTGCAACACAAAGTAGATGCCACTTGATAACATTTCCCATTCCACATCTTTTAGCTCATCAAACCCTCTTAGCTAGCAACCAAAATCAGGTTCTAGTGGGAATGAATAGTAAAAAATAGAAAACACAAAAGATAACAACTCTCGCTTAAAATTGAACATAAGTTGACACTATAAATTAAACTATAATGAGGTAGTTAATCATGTAGCCCCCTTCTTCAATTTGAGCAAAAGTGATTGTTCATTAACCAACTGAGGTTGACACAAATAGTCAAACTTTCAGCTCAACCCAATTTGGTTTAAATATAAGACGTTAGGTGAAGATGTGATATTCAATTCACTTGTGTAACTTTACTTAGTTTAATGTGATAATCGACTCTAGCAATATTTTTCAAACTTATTTATGTGTATGCTCTAGTTTGATGTGATGATACGCCTCAATATTTTAAGGCTCACTCTCGTAGTCTCAACAATATGGGGTGTGCCTCCCCCAATCAATTATTTTTCTTATAAAAATATTATTGTTCATCAATGCTTGTTTTAACATTTTAGACAAAAACTCCCTCAAAAAAAAAAACATTTTAGACAAAAACAAAACAAAACATGCTATTTACTATATGCATCGAATTGGAGTCACGAGCATAATTATACGAATAGGATTTGCCAAATAAAAACAAGCAGCATGCATTTTCACAATTTTTCTTTATGCATTATGATACCACACTACAAAAAGATCATGGATATTGTGTACTCATTCTATTGACTTTTTCTAACTTTTTTTTTGTGTGTAACTTAAATTAATATATGATTCCATCCACGTAAGTACACACGCACAACATGATGGTATTTAATCATCTCGTATTCAACTTCTATTAGAAGTTTGTACAAAGTGATTATGAAAGGTAGGAAGAAAATATTTTAGTGGAAAATCTACATTAATTCTTGGGTTCATTCCATGTCATTAATTACTCAAAGTCGAATTTCTTTATGAAAAGAAAGTCAAAAAAACTATCTACATTTTAACCTTTTTGTCAAAAATTTAATTTGGAAATTTTACAAAATGTAGAAAAAGGAGAGTAGGTGCCACACATAACATGATGACAGTTTCCATCAACTTCTAATTGAAGCTTGTACAAAGTCATGAGAAAGAAGAAAAGATTTTTTTTGCCACACTCACACATATAACTATATCTGCAGATTGTCGCTTTTAGTGATGGGTTTTTTTATCTATCACAAGAGTTGGTATTTCTTTTATTTTGTCCGTAAACAAAATGATAAATATTACCTGAAATTCACACACACAACTATAAAGTTTTGATTCGAACGCAGATGAAGGTTTTCAACCTAACAATCAATATTGTAAGTTGAATTAGACTTTACAGACTTAAGGTTGAATTTCTTCTTGTAGTTTGTATTGTTTTTTTATTAGATTATATCATTGGAAGACATGTGATATTCATTAAAAACACTCAAACGAAGATATCAAACTAAGTAGTTAATGAATTTCAGTTAAGTACAAATTGTTTGAGATTGAATCATAATTGAAACAATCACCGGACAAATTTAATTTTCTTTTCGATCAAACACTCAATTATGGGATGCAGGATCCACTCATGTTGGAAAAAATGAGGAAATAATGCGAAAGATTTTGACCACTAAAATATAAATAAAGGTGGTTTTAGAATTGGAAAAAGATAAAAAAGAAAGAAAAAAAACAAGAGAAAAAGGTTGGTTAAGGGTTGGATGTGAAACATGAAAAAATATGAGGAAATCCACAAAATGATTGAAATGTACCCTTTTAACATATATTAAGTAAGTTGATTTTTCATTAAAAAAAAGTAAGTTAATTTGTCAAAATATCCGAATTTTATTTTGGTGCAAAAAAAATAAATAGAACACATTGTTCTGGAAAATTCAATGTCTTGAAAAATTTCGGAATACTTTTTCTACAAGCAATTCTTTTAAATTTTTTAGAATTTTTTAATTTTACTTTTAGCAACGGCCGAGTCTTGGATAATTTTTTAGAATATTTGAATTACGGAAATTTGGGACGTAGAGATTTCCATAAATTTGTATATTCAAAAAATTCGTTCACTTTGAAAAAATCAGGAATATAAAATTAATACCAAATGTTTTGGTTTTTTAACTTTCAGTAAACATTTAATTCTGGATATTTGACTATTTAAAATGTTTGGAATGTATCGTTTGTTCAGAATTTTTTATTTTCGGTTTCGAAAATTTGGTGCGTGACAGTTACAATGTTTGTTACTTAAGTTATTTGTAAGGCTAAAATGGGAATGAATGAAAATTTGGGAAGGGAGGTGAAGCACAGGGGTGAAAAGTAGTTTTTTTCTCAATTACAAGTGGCCTTCCAACTTCCAACAAACATAAGAGTTAAGACAAAACACGGATATAAAAACTAATTGTCTCATATTAGAGATGAGACTCTAATATGAGATGAGAGGAGTGTGTTATAATGAACGAAGATAATATGAATTAATGTTGACATTTGAATTCAAATCAACGTCTCGTATTAAATATTGTTTATAAAATGATGTTTGTTATTTTTAATTAGTCTTTGACAAAGTTATTTGGGTTAATTTCTCTTTTTCGAGAGGAAGAAACATAGCACAAGTGAGTAAGAAATTAATCGAAGAAGTCTCACATTTAAAGAAGAAAACCATTTAAGGTTGAGTATTAGAGAAGTGGAAGGTACAACTTTAAAAAAATATTTGAAAAGGTATAACACTTGACAATTTTTAAACAACATATAATTTGAAGCGTTGATTTGAACTCAACGATCAAAATTAATTTATCTCAGCTCTCATTATAACACACTCTTTTTTTTAAATTGCACACACTACTCATTTCACTTGATGTGTCATACATATATATGATATTACAACTTTATTTAGTAAAAACAAAGTTTTTATTAAATTAAAAAAAATGTTGAAGAAAAGTCTTAGAAATAATAAAAGTATTCAAATCAATTTTTTATAATGAAAATAAAATAAATTTCAAATTCAAAATATATCTTACTAGTTTTGAAATCAAACTTTTTCCCAAAGGCAGCATAGGTCAAATAGATGAGTAATTCATCGATTTTATTTTCCTTCTAGATAAGCCATTTGGTATATTTATCATTTATCTAATTAAACCCGTTTAAATCCTTAATGGAGGTTAACATGCTTTATAACTATTTTAAAAAAAAAAAAAAGATTAGTTATGCCATAACCAACACCAACAATACATATGTAATATGCATATGACAAACTACATTTGTTAAAACATTGAAAAATATGTTATAAACAATATATAAAGCATTTTTTTTAATGCAAATTGTAGGAAAACTACATTTATTTTTCATCTCATACATTTCAAACTTTATTTATTACTTGAATTCAAAGATTCAATTTCACTCCTATAAAATACATAATCGATCATAACACAAAACCAACATTAGATTCATGTGTATCGGAGGATTCCAATGACCAATTCAAAACTTTCTTTGGTCAAACGTTTCGGAACACTGGCATTAGCCCTTGCTTCTTGAAACATTTGCACATTGTGATCATTGAAGTTTGTTAGCATACCGACAATCTTGCTCTGTATCCCCATTGCACGCATCTGTCTCACCAACTACATAAATTACAACCGCAATTTATTTTAGTGGTAGTTTTTTTGTGTGTGCAACAATGATAGAGTAATTATGAACATTACATGAAATGGGTTGTTTATAACTATTTATTTAAATTCGAAGTCTGACCTACAATCTGTGACTAACTTAAGGACCAATCCCATCATCAATTAGTGGAGCTCCAATTGAAGCCAAAACAAAGTCTTGTATGAACATGTCCACCACATGAACTGTAGGCACCTAAATGATTTTGACCAAAGACCTAGAGAGGAGTACACACCTAGGTCCCAAGTCTACACGATCGGATCAACCCATGGGGATTATTAAATTATTATTATTAATAATTGTTCAATTAATTCAAATAAAAAATTGACAACTTGTGTCCAGACTTAGATTAAAAGAGAGAAAGCTTTATCTCTTGTAAATCATAATATAATTATCCAGATCTGGTTGCTTCATAAAGTTGACGACAAATGATCTATTTCGCTCATGTATGATTATAGGTGAATATTGCCAACAAAAATCAACTTAGTTGATAAGCATTAAGTTCGGATCTAGATAGGATATGAGTTCAAAACCCACCGTCAATAATACGAGGGTATTTCTAATGGTTAATATATATGCAGTTTTTTTAAACGAACTTTGAGTTGGGATTTTCTTTAATTTGTTGAACCCCAAGATCCATCGTAAATATGATGTTAACTTTTTTTTATGTTGATGTTAACTTTTTTTTATGTTGATATTAACTATTAACTCATTTGCTCGGAATATGACAAACAGAATTAACAAAAATAAATATAAAATAAAGAAATTGTTGATACCTGGGGTCCATTGGTTATGGACAAATCAAAATCAACAAAGATGTAGTCAAATTTAGCACCAGTCAATAAAATATGGACTACTTCTTGAGAACTATTTGCAGGCTCTGTTTGAATGCCTATTGATTCAAGCATATGATGCTCCAAGCGTCTCGTTGCAGTCACACTGTCTACTAACAATGCATTGATGAGATAAGGAGTATCATGTAATTCACGCATTTTAATTTACATTTTCTTCTCCTCAGGCTTTTTCATTCGTTTATACATGGTGGTTCCTGCATCCATTGTAGGTGCAATTGAAGTTCCTGCACAAAGATAAATACAAAATATGTAATCAATATGATAGATCAAGGATTTTAAGAACAAAATTTGTGTGTAATGAACACCTACTTAAAAAATACAAAGAAAATATATAAAATATTATTATAATTCTCTCGTCAACAAATTAAAATATTTTTATCATAAATTTTCATGACCATGAAGACCAATATTAAGTGTGTGTTTGAAATATCTTCTTTTTGCGTCGGTGTTGTGTGTATCGTAGAATCTACAATTGGTAGCGATGACTTATTACACGATAGAAGAGATACCATATTTTAAAGAAGAAATAGAAGGAAAAAAATGGTTACGAAAGAAGAAATAAAATTAATATATAAATCTAAAAGACCGATTTGAGGATTGGAGTAGAAATTTACTTCATTCCGTGATATAATTACATCGTTAGTAGGAAAAAAATGCTTTCAAGGTGAGGTGATCAACACAAAACTATCATGTAAAAGAGTACTAAGTAATTTAAAAATAGAATACATGGAAATTTTTCATAGCTTGCAAGTTATTAGACATAATGAAAAAAATTGCAACACCGCACAAAAACATTGGGAATAGACTTATAAAATGGAAAAGAAAATTTACCTCTAACCTTAGATATGTTAAAAATTTAATCTTCAAATCAAGTTTATCGATAGGTTTATATAGACAATGTATTGGAAAAGAAGAATTAAAATTATTTTGAAATGTAATACAATATCATTAAAAAACGAGGAGGAAGCATTTTTTACTAATTAAAGTATATTGTTGACCATATTACAATAGTTGTCGCGGTGGAGCTCTTTACTAGGTGAGATTTATGTTGCATTGTATATGTGATGAATAATAAAAGTGAAATAGAAACAATCTAATCATACATGTAGATTATTATTACAAAATCGAGGAATAATTCAATTTATTTTCAAAATTATTTTATGTTTTATCTACACTATAATTTCTAAAACAATTGTTAGGGTCCTGTGGGCGCCCAAGGAGGTTGGATTCTTTGAGTTTCAGAACATTTATTCGTTCTATGAAAGATGAAAAATCTATAGTCATCAACATAGATATTAAACACTTAGATATTGTATATAATTTATTTTATATTTTAAATATTATATGAAAATTATTATATTATATATTTGTTTTATACAAGTAAATGTTTACTGTATTAAATGTTAAGAAAAGAGATACGTCACCACTAACTCTTTTGCAAACCATTTTTTCTTCTTCTTGATCTATTGCAAATGGGTGGTATATGATCAATTTGACCCAAAATCATCTTTCCAAATCGTTTTTTTTTCTTCGTTTAAGTAAATAAGTAATTTTCAATCTATTTAACTTTTCTTTCATTTTTGTTTTTTTGTGTGATTTCACCGTCTTAGTGAAGCATTATTTATTTTGTTTTCTTCTCTTGATGTAGTGTACATTTGATTTAGGTTGATAGTATAATTTCAATCTAGTGAAGATCCGATCAATAGTTTTGGTGTCGTCAATGTTATAGATCTTGAGGCATTTGTATTTTAGACATTTGAATATAATTATACATTTGTAGGTTTCTTTATTTTTTAACAACATTGAATTAATTTTGTATCAAACTTCTCTATCAATTTGAATGAATATTGTTTATTTGTATTCAAAAGAAAAATAAATATCACAATGTTCCTCAAAAAATTAAATGTCACAATGAACAATAATAAAATTATATATATATAATATTTTATTGTATATATTTAATGCATATATAATATAATACAATGTTTTTCAACCATAACTGCATATCTTATTAAATGGTATAGTGCAATATATTATATTAATTTTTTATTGTATATATTCAATACATATTATTATTAAATTATATACAAGTTTCATTCACAATTACACAAAATCTATAATTGTATACTACACAAAGTCAAATAGATTAATAAAATATAGTCCTCCATACTTATACTTTTAGTCCCTATAAAATGTAAATAGAGATTAAGAGTGAATACTTTTTTTTGGACTAAAGTTAAAAGCTCGTAATTTAGTAAAGACTAGTTATTTTACATTAATCAATACAATTGTAAGTTGTAACAGTACAAATTCTATAAAAATCCACCACTAGATTCATAACCCACAAGTCCCTGGATCGAAACCAGACTCTGATACCACTTGTAACATTTAAGTATTGTCGACTAACCCCACAAACCAACACAAGTCTTTTCAACGTACTTTGTTCCCACTCGCACGCTTTTCGTGAAACTTCCCATAATGTCACTCATCCCAAAATTGCTCCAACTCAAGCACGTTTAACTATGGAGTAATTATGGAACGGGCTACCAAAAAGATACATCTTGTTTGTATAGGTAGTACGAAACAATTATTATAAGTCTTCCCTTAACCATGAAGTCATATACATGCACGACCTCAGGAACCCTCTCAAGAGCTGTTAAGAGTTGCTCATTGTCATGCCTTGTGAACCAGCAATCACTCCTCGTCCTCGTCAGTCTCAGACATTACATGTTATATCATATAGATCATCTATGAAAATGTTTACATAAATCTAAAATCATTTGATATGTTATTGAAACTTATCAAGATTAAGATCTTTTGCGCGTTTATCGAACTCCATTAATTCTTGTGTTTGATCAATCCATATGGAGCCACCCCCTTACCCCCACCCACCCCTACTATAATAAGGACAATATGATTGGTCCCGTGATTTAGGCGATATTTTCTTGTATTAACCCTCTGGTTTTTAAGGAAGGACCATAGTAAGATGAAATTTGATAAATAAAGTCTGATCAATAATTTCTTCCGCTTAACTATGGTTTAAATGAAACCTCCACAGGAACAGTGAGATTGAACCACTCATGTAAGGCAGTACTACAAATACTAAGTTAAAAAAAATTAGAGTCTCCATCCCCAATGGGGAGGTCGCAAATTTGAAGGTCTTTGTACTTATTAGGTACCTCCATTGCAGAGAAATATTTTTGGATGCTTATAAGACTTAAGACCTCACTTAAGACCCTAATCTTAAGTGAATCATACATATTTTTAATATTAAAAATTGAAATGTAATGATATAAAGTTATTGATAGTTGGTTAGTATGTCTCATTTAAGAAATTTTTGTGAAATGTTGATTGAAGGGATTGAATGCTAATTCGATATTACTATTAAAAATTTATAAATAAGTAATGTGTGTATGTGAGATCTATTTGAATATCCGAAAATGAATGTCTCCGCCGTGGATATAGTAAGAGAAGAAGACAATTTTTATACAAAATTGTTTTTTTTTCTTTCTAAGATTTTTATACAAACTTTTAATTGGAGGTGACTCATTTTCTTTTCTTATAGTAATTGCTTCCGACATCTTTGACCAAAACAGATACCTTCCTCCGCCAAATATGTAAGTCTCGATTTGACTTTATTTTTGTCCCTAAATGTAAATCCCTTTTCACATTATTAGATGCATTTATTATTTTTTTCCTAAACATATCCCTAATTAATACTACCAACTTATCTTGAAATATGAAAAGTCAAATTTAATACACATACAAACAAAGGACAATTTGGTAATATTAACACACAAAACAGAGACATTAATTACACTAGCAACATTTCTTAAGAAATGTGAAAAAGGCAATGGATGCCTACATTAAGGGACGGAGGGAGTATATATTAGTCCACATATAAAAATTGACTCAAATAGTCAAATGACTCTAATCCCATCAAGCTGCTACTAATCAATGCCAAAATATAAAGTTACTGCAGGCGATAATATCTTACTTACAATTAGTTAAATGTTTGTAATCAGCCAGTTTCTATAATCATATTCTGCATCTAGGTGTAACGAATTGAATCATTGAGTGTGTATCCATGCTTCCATCATCAATGACAGCTATTGTACTAGTTAGATTCAATTATTACAAATTTACAACAACAAAAAAAGAATTAGATTTGCAATTATACTATATATTTGTCCTTATATATTTATATATGGCATACATACACATGAAATATGTAGAAAATAATCACATTCTGATAGAAAACAAAAACATACATGTATAAAATAGTGCATTGAGCATATATATAACATCAGTTTTCAATCCAGATTTCGTCTGCCATTGAGTAAGACCACAAATCATCTTTTCCTTTTTGGGCATAGCTTCTTCTAGGGGACTAAAGAATAGTGACCAAAAGACATTCTCATTAGAGAATGCACTGTTTCTCATAGCACAATAGTGCATAGTATATGAGAACCATTTCAAAAATAAAAATAGTGTGTGGATGAGAATGAGGGAAAAAAAAGTTTCAAATACTTCCCCGGGTCCTTTAAGTTTCATGTTTGTTTCAGATAGATCCTTTAAGTTTCTAAGCCTACATATAAGTCCTTTAAGTTTTGAGTTTGTTTCAGATAGGTCATTTAAGTTTATAAGGTTTCAGATAGGTCCTTTAAGTTTAGAGTTTGTTTCATATAGGTCTTTTCTATCAACCTTTGTTAAGCCAAAGTTATAGGACCTATCTGAAACAAACTCGAAACTTAAAGGACCTATCTGAAACCTTATAAACTTAAAGGACCTATCCGAAACAAACTCGAAACTTAAAGGACCTGTCTGAAACCTTGGAAACTTAAAAGACCTATGTGAAACAAACGTAAAACTTAAAGGACCCAGAGAGGTATTTGGCCGGAAAAAAAAGTAAACTAACAAAATGATTAATTTCACATGACCCTAGACCAAATTAAGGACCCTTGCTGCAAAAGATTTCAATTTAATAAGAAACTCAAAATCCACTTCTCTCTTTTTTTAAGCAACAAAAACAAAATTTATTGATCAAAAATAGAAATAACAAGAGGGAAAAATGGAAAAACAAATTTAAGATCGTCGTTAACTTGAGAGTTGTATTGTAATGTCTTCGGATAATTTTTTTTGAGTTTACGGTTTTACACATTTGTGATTTAGATGTAACTACAATAACACTGTCTTCTAAAAACTTGACTAGTATTTCAAAATGAAAAACCATTTCTCATTATGTCTTCCTTCTCTTATTACACTTTTATTGACTCTATACCAAAACCATCTCTCTCTCATTCTCTTTCCTTCTCTCAGTTGTTTTGTTTTCTTTCACTGTTGCTAGTGTTTGTCTCTGCCTAAAGAGCCTAAAGTTTAATGTATTTTTCCTCATCAAACAAAAAAAACTTGGCTCTGAAATTTGTAACAAACATTTTCTATATACTAAGCAAGCACCAAGTTCTATGCATTTTTAGCCTCTCTCCTTCCATTGACTTTCTTCATTTCCAAATTCCTATGCTCTCCTAAACAAAAAGATACTCAAAAGTCTTTCTTTTTTCTTGATTTCATAACCAAAACCAAAAGCCTTCATTTCCTTCCTTTATCACTCAACCACAAAGGCACAACAAGTCACATACAAAGTATAGAATTTGTGTAGTACTTTTTTTTCCATGCCATGATTAGTGTAAAGAGAAAAAACCAAAAACTATGTTTTGTTATTCTTCTTCTACTTCTTTTGATTCTACTCTTACTATTAAGCAATATTGCTCCATGTGAAGCTGCAGCATTAACTGGTAATAAAGCAAGATTTGACAGATTCAAAGGTGGTTCATTCAAATCATCATCATCATCATCTAGATTCCATGAAGGAAACAATGCAAACAAAAATGGAGATCAAGTTTTTGGTGATGAAAAGAGGAAAGTCTACACTGGTCCAAACCCTCTACACAACAGATAAGTTGTTACCTGTAGAGACAACAAATCCACAACCATTTCTGTCCTCAATCTTTCTGTTCTCTTAATTTCTGTCTCTTTATATATTACATTTTGTAAGCATTTTTTGGGTTGTATAAGTCTTTTTGCTAAGTTAATTTATATTATAGATGTACATGAAGATTTAGGTTTGAGATTATATATAATATAATATTGATGATGAGAGAATATAGTTTAAGTAACTATATTTATATTTTTGTTGAAATCTTATACTATATGATGAGTGTTTAAATAAATCTTGAACATGGATGAATGGCAGTTATCAATTAATGGGGTTGTTAACTTGGCATGCTTCCTTTGTCCTATGATCATTAGGTTTCTTCCAAGATTCCCATAGATACGTCAGATTTTCTATATCTAGCTAAGGTTTGTAGGATTATAGAAGAAACAGTGCATGGTTTCCCCATATGTAAATCACAATAATGCATCTAATCATGAACATTTGTATTGCTGTAAAAAAATAAAAATAAACATTGCATTATAACTCCTCATGCAATACATTATGAATTTATTTTAATTTTAAAATGATTTACTAGTTTGTGTTTCTCTTGAATTGATTTTGCTTTTCTGTTAGGATGAATGCATGCTACTACTTTATTACAACACCAATTATGTTTATTACCTTAAATTTTATCTATATGAGCAAAACATTGATACAAGTTTTTATATTAACTAAGAATTATTTTGCTGCTTGAATTTGAATAACTAAATTCCTCTACTGAAAGAATAGAATTGATTACACAAATTAGTTGGGGAAAAAAGAAATTTTATTGTTAACTTCTTTGTCACAAAATTTATTGAACTAGAGACAATTTTTATATTTTTCTTATATTAATTTCTCTCCTTAATTTATATTTTTTCTAGTAGTGGTAGCTGTCTTAAATATGTGATTATCCAAATATTAATATATTTTGAAGAAAATTATCTGAATATTAGTTTAACTTTTAGTTTGGTACATAACCACTGTACCTCGTCTATATCACTGTGGAAAATTTGATTTTTTTCTCTGCAGCTCAAAATTAAACCTCTGCATAAAGTGCTGAGGTTTGTGGCAGCATACGTATAAATGTTTGGTGGGGGACCATAATTCATTTCAACATATAATATATCATCGATATTTTATTTTATTTTTGACAAAATCATCGATATATTTTTCCTAAAAGGTGTCCTATATATAAAAAATGATTCTTGGGATGAAATGAATTGGTGAGCCATGGATGTGCATAACATTTTTCAACCTACATCAACACTTTTAATGATGAAGCTAAGAATCAAATGCCCTCAGCAGTCTAGTCGTATTAATTTTTCTTTGGTGATTATGATTTAGGCCCCACTTTAATTTCAATATTTTTGAATTCTGCCTATATGCCAGCCACACATCCACCACTATGAGGTGGGAGTAAAAATGAATAATGTTTGTATAATTAATATGTATATGTAGGTATAAATATCACTCAAATCACCACTTTTATGTGATTATTTTAGTAGCAATTAAATTAAGCTATTTGTAATGTTTAAAGCTTCAATTTAGTAGCAAAAAAACATGTTCTAGCATGTTTAAAGCTTCAACTTAATTTTTTTCCCAATTGAAGATAAAAAGAAAAGAAATTACAATGAATATATTGTATGCTTTTGCACACAAAAGGGTAATAATTTGCAAGTGACAGCAAAATATAGTGTTTGGTTTTTTTTACCCTTTACAAGGAACTATGATTGTGTTGCAAGTACTTGGTAGTTGCAAGTACGTTCATACACAAGAGTCTCAGTTTGAATTTGAGACTCTTCCCTTCTCCATACTTAAAGTGTGTGACCGACGACGTCATTAGAGTATTTGATAAAAAAATGGTAATAGGTTTTTTATTAAAAAATTTCCTTTTTTTTGGTGAAAAAGGATTTCTTTCTTACCCTGGTAGAGAAGATGCAATAATTATTTGGGGTACAGAATATACCATTATTTGGAGAGCAGATATTTCGTCCTTCATCATTTAATTTGTGCAGGGTAAACAATTTTCTATTTGGCTGCAAATGCATCAGAATCATGGAGAACTCTCCACAAACAGCCAAATTTGAGAATTAATGCACTGAAAAATATATCAGTGTCAATTCCAAGCAAATTTATTATTGAAAACGTTACATTTTAAGCTATAATTATCCGATTTGAACCTTGGGGACGAAATAAGGTAGTTGTAAGGAGAGACTTTGTTAAAGATGGTTAGTCCAATTCTTTAGCAGAAGTAGTTAGTCATTGACAAAGTTATGAATGCTTCGCACCAATAGCATAGTTACCAAGACAGACCTACAATTCTTTTACATGCATGAATAACCTGCTTAAGTTTCACCATAATTTGTTAAAATAAACAAAATACAATGCATGCTTAGATTGAGGCTGAGATTAACGAAATAAGGGTAAGCCAATTTTGAAGCTTCAACAAAACCAAAGCACAACCGTACCATAATTTTTCCAAACTCATTGACAATCCAAACGTAGCTTCTAAATGGCTACTCGTACGTGCGTTTACCAGTGTTTCCAAGTCCTTCTCAAATACCTTTCTAAGACCAAGGTTTTGAAAATACAGTAACTTCGTTGTGCATTTGATAGCAATTCTCTATAGTATTAACTCGAGATGCAACCACAATTTTAAATCTCGTTCATGACAAATTTATCGACTAAACCATCAAGGTACCGTTTGGTCCGGTTTTTTTTTCCAGCTTCTCTACATTTTTAAGAAGAACCTAGGCTAAACACAATATCAATAAAGTACATTCAAAAAAAAGTACTTTTCTTAGAATGCATAAAATTGAATGAAATGAGCTCTAACCAAAAGATGTTGAATGCAACTTCAAAACACTACTTCTCCCCAATTTATTTCACAAGCACCTCTCTTCAACTCACGTTGGCAACCTTTTCTTTTATTTTTTAATATTATATTTCAATTTGTTTTTTTCTTCCATTTTATTTTATTTTATTTTTTGAACTGGTCCATATAATTTTTTTTGAAGGAGGGTCCATTTAATTTTATAATCTATTTTTTGAAGGAATTTTATTATCTTTTTATCACTTATATATTTAATTTTAATATCGTTTAACTATCACAACCTCACAAATATTTTTATTCATGTCGTCGTTGAATGACACCAAATATTTTTATCCCCTTTCTTCAACCTCACAAATATACACACACATTAGCGTTTAGAGTAATACTTTATGTCCGTATGTATGTTTTTTGTTACGTTAATGCGTATAATTATTTTATAAAATTTTGATTTTAATTAAAAGTACAAGTATAGATGCCTAAAAATATTATACTTATATATATTTTACACATTTATATTGTACTCCATCCGTTCCTCTTTAAGTGTCTTTTTAGGGTGAATGTTTCGTTCTTATTTAACTGTCTTTTTGGTATTTTAAGTGTACGATTTGTCAATTATACCTTTTATCAATTACTTTTATCCTTTTCAATAAAACTAACTAATGATATCTGTTTGGAAAACTAAAGTTTGTTTTTTTAAACAAAGTTTGTTTGGTTTTTTTTAAACAAAGTTAAAAACTGACAATTGTTTGCTACTAGAGAAAGATAACATATTAAATTTATTGAAAGATAAAGTGTATGCAAAAAAAAATAGAAATTTATTGGTGGATTAAAATGAGGGTATAAAAGGAAGAAAATGTGCAAAAATACACATCACTATTTTGGTGTTAATTTTCTAAAAAGACGCTTAAAAAGGGACAGAGGGAATAACAAACTATGCATATCTTTTTCTTATTAAAAAAACTAAACATATCTTTTTCAATGACACCAACAATATAACAAATATAATATCATATAATATAAATTCTTATCTTTTTAAATGACACCAAAAATATGGTATTCTTATAACAAAATTTGTTATACATTATAAT
>Ga0228710_1001815_pt1 | contig 32816 bp, 19 predicted proteins | sample MedpolnodulmetaG_FD_177995 | JGI IMG/M metagenome (GOLD analysis project Ga0228710, IMG submission 177995) | Root nodule microbial communities from Medicago polymorpha collected in Santa Monica, California, United States - pink nodules | ecosystem: Host-associated > Plants > Roots > Nodule... | reverse complement strand
TTTGTATTACTATTATTTTCTGATTTTCCTTCCTTTATTTTGTGCGGCGTGATGAATGCATATATTATTCCATAGAGAGAGAAAAACTTTTCTTTTTTTTTTTGACTAAAGAAAGAAAAAAAAAAACTTTTCTTTGTGATAGAATATTCCATTATTTTTCCTTCAAAAAAGAATATTCTCTTATTTTAGCTACGCCCAGATTAAGAATTTCTTTATTTAGTTTTTTAAAAAAATTGTATAAACATAGTCCACAAATCCTAACTCAACTAGTAAAAATAAGAAAATTGTTATCAAACGTTTATCAATAGAAAAACTTGTCAAAAAAATAAAAAAAATTGTATCAAATATTATTTTCTTTTCTATGGATCTTACCATTTAATTTATAATTTATTTTTTGTATGGACCATATTTTCTTTCCCAACTTTGGGTTAGTTTGTGATTGGAATCTTTGGGACTATAATAATTGAAATTCTATAGATTCAAACCCAAAATTACTTAAGGTCTATTTGATTCAATCGAATGGAAGAGAAGAATAAATTTTAATGGAATAGAGGAAAGAGAAGGGGAATTGTTTTTGTTAAATAAATGTTTGATTCAAACGATAAGAGGGAAGTGAAGATGATTAATTGTAAAAGAAAAGAAGTGCACGCCTTTCCGCTACTTAGTAATAACATGAGTTAGTCTTCCTAAAATATGAAACCTGTTGTTTTCTCTATAAATTAAGGCTTAGAGATCAATAAGAAATTGTGCGTTTGATCTACCAAAAAAATGAAAGACATGACATGAAAAATCAGTTGTATAAGTGTTTGATTTGTAAAACTGTTTCATGGACATAACAACAAACTTGAGATAAGTGACAAGACAAAAAACTAAAATTCTTGTCCTTTACTAAACCACAACACAACTTTTTCTCCCATGAATAAATTGTCTAAAATATCAAATATTATTTTGCATAAAAAATCGTATAAGACCAAACATTATTCAATATTATAAAAGTTTGTCCTATGTTTATTGTCTTAGGTTGCGTTGTTCTATTTAGTGTTTAACTGTTCAAACACACCCAAGATATATTTTTTTTAGAAAATCGGTACTATTGCAACTTGCAAGTGCATAAGAAAAAGGAAGACTTACAAGTGTAGAGGATGTCACGAAAAGAAAAAGATACACGTGTCAAGGAAAAAAACAGTACCTTTTAAAATATTTTTTTGGATTAATATTATGTCTTTACGCCCCGTAATTTGGACGAGTTCCGGTTTTTCCCCCTATAAAAAAAAAGTTTAGATTCTGTCCCTGAAATATGAAGATTCTTTCGAAAACACCCTTGATCCCATTTGACACACTCCTGATGCTGACGTGGCATGACGTGGCGCGCCATTGTGTATTTATTTTAGTTTTTTTTCCGACACATGTGTATTTATGTAACACATCACTATTTCTCCTTTTTTTAATTAAAATCATTTTAATAATTAAAAAAAACATTAAAATTTTAAAATCTTTTAAAAACAAAATAAAAAACCCTATTTGGAAAGGATCTTCATACAAATCCTATTCTTCATCTTCCAAAAAACGTGATTCCTTCTTCTTCTCCATTTTCGTAATGCTCTTCTTCTGCAATTTCGTTTTCGAATTCACTTCCCAATTTGTTCCTCATCGCGATTTCTTATTCTTCATTTTTGTTTTTTAGGGTTTGACATGGCTGGAAGCAAAGCATCATCAATTGGGAACTCAGATGGAAAAAAAGCACCCAAATGTGGGTGCAACAGGCTTATGCGATTGTGGGTATCGAACACAGATGAAAACCCAAAGAGGAAATTTTGGAGATGCTGTAATTTTTGGAAGGTAAAATTTTTTGAATTTTTTTATTTATTTCAATTTCATCTTCTTTGTAATTATTTGATGTAGAACGAAGATCATTGTAAATTGTTCATGTGGGATGATGAGTTAGAAACACTAAGAGTGAAAACCCTGTTGAAAAGATTGGCTGCATATAATAGAGACAATGAACTTGGTTCTACATTGCAAAACTCAAAAGGTTCAACTGGCTATGATGTTGGAAGCAGCAACATGGTGAATCTGACTTGTAAGAATGTTGAAGATGGTTGCAAGAACTGTGCTATGATATCTGAATATCTAAGGGTGTTTGGCAAGGAAATTGGAGAAGAAGTTGGAAAAGAACTTGGAAAGGAATTAGGCAAGGTATATGGGACTGAGAGGGCCTCAACCAAGCACCTAAAAACAAAGAAGAAGCTGCAATCTGAAAGAAGCAAAAGCTTTGGCCTACTTGTTTTATTAGTGTAGTTATGGATTTTCTTCTTGGTTGTTTTGAAGTTTATGTAATCTGTTGAAATGTAATGTGTTCAAAGATGACCTTTTGTAACATCTATAACTTAGTATGATGTAATGCTTGGTATTAATGAATGAAATATTTTTGTTTTGTTACATTCTGGTTTAACTTTGGCATCAGTAACATCATGATTCAATACAAAATAGTTAGCACCACTTTTAATAGTGCATAAAAGACTTAAGAAAAGAGCACATAAAGTGCATTAGTCATAACATAATAGTCAATAAGTCATCACATAGAAGTACAAAACACTTAGCACCACTGTTAATTGTGTTTAAAACACATTACAAAAATATTCCTCACTAAAGTATTCCTCAGACTCATCTGGATCTGAGCTATCTAACTCCTCACTAAAGTATTCCTCAACTGGTTCCACCATAGCAGCCTTACCCTTTCCCTTACTTAAGTTTTTCTTCTTCTCTGGTTCAACCATAGGAGCCTTACTTCTAGTGCAGGGACTACTGCCTGACTTCTTCATATTGCCTATTAACAACTTCTCTACAAGGATTTCTTCATTTTCAACAACATCAAACCCATCATCTAGTGCAGTAGCTCTCTCATTTTCACTGTCATCTAGCTCCACATCATCACTACTATAACCACTATCCTCCACATCAGAGTTGAACTTCATATCAAAACATACAGGTTCCCTGAATTCCAAATCTCTTTCCAAGACATGTTATTGATTGTGTTCAAGTATAAATGTCCATCAACTTCTTCACCAATAGCCCTTATAGCAACTTCTTTAGCAAGATGATCAACATAAACTTGAAAAAACTGACCATCTTTCCCATCAACAGCACCCCAAATCCTGTAGTGTTGTTTATCATAGCCCTAACCAGTTACAATCTCATCAATAGCATCCATACCCCAAGTCTGTAAGTCTATATCATTTACTTTTGTTTGCTTTCCACCTCTATAGAACAAGACATCATCCCTAACAAATTCACCACCGTGATGAAAGATACAGTCGAAAACCATTTTTTCCTGCAAAAAATTTCAAGACCAATCAAAGTTTGACACGTGTAAGTGTGGACCCACATACATAACCTACCCACACAGTCAGCAAAGCAATTTCCTTTCTTTGGAATAAAAAACCCTAAACGACAACACCCTAAAAGACAAAAATTTGTGCAAAGATATGATTTTTAAAGCCATTAACAGGACGACAACAGCTACAAACAACCATCTTTGTTTAAATCCATGCAAATATATGCTTTTTAAAGCCTTGAAACAAAGAAGAAGGATAAAGAAGAAAGAAAGAAACTTACCGAAGCGGTTCCACCTTCTTTGTTCATTTTCGCCTCCGCTACAACCCTCTTTCCTCTTTCTTCCATGCTTTCCGTCGTGTTCTTCTTCTTCGCATCGTTCTTTCGATTCTTCTTTTCCATAGATACCTTCTTCTTCTTCGCGTTCTTCATGTTCTTCGAGTTCGTCATCTTCTTCTGGGTTTCGATTTGGATTCGATTATGAGTTAGGGTTTCGTTTCTTGGTGAGAGATTTGGATTCGATTCTGAGTGTGGGTCTAGAAAATGGAAGATGAAAGTGTGTAACGTGTTTTGTTAGGGTTGAAAACGAGAAAAAGAAGTGACTTTCTATTTTCTTTGATTTTTGTTTTTAAAAGATTTTAAAATTTTAATGTTTTTTTAATTATTAAAATGATTTTAATTAAAAAAGAGGAAATAGTGATGTGTTACATAAATACACACGTGTCAGGCGAAAAAAAAACTAAAATAAATACACAGTGGCGTGCCACGTCATGCCATGTCAGCATCAGGAATGTGTCAAATGGGATCAGGGGTGTTTTCGAAAGAATCTTCATATTTCAGGGTCAAAATCTAAACTTTTTTTCACAGGGGAAAAACCGGAACTCGCATAAATTACAGGGAGGGTAAAGACATATTAACCCTATTTTTTTTACTCTTAAATTTTGTATTGAAGTACTGTCGTAAATAATTGCTCTTGTGGTTTTGTTGTTTGGTTTCTTGTATATGTATGCTTTCCTTCATTATCATTTTACTTTTATCTCTTAAATTTTTTTATTAAGAGTTTACCGTTCATTTAGATCACAATACTTAAATGATTTTTATTGGGAGGATGACTCTCATGATTACCGTCCAATTAAAAGATGAGTGAATGATTTTGTTTTCATAGAAAACAAATATCTAGATTGGAGAAATTTGTTTTTTCTTTTTGTTTTGGCTTTCCATTTTTATTGTTTTCGGAGTATCTACAATTTAATAGTAATTATTTTAGGGGTAATAATCATTTTCGCCACAATAGTCCTCAATTTATCGAAATTGCAAAATAATAATTGATTGTGCAATTTGTTAGTAAAAATAGTCCCCGATGTTAAAATAGTCTCCAATATTGACATTATGAACGAAACATTTTAACATAATGGACTAATTTTTACTAACATAATGTACAATCAGAGAGTATTTTGAAACATCAATACATTGAAGAATTATTATGACTATTCATTCTTTACACATACCATAATGATTATTACCCAATTTTTTATTTTTTCACTGTTGTAGAAAAAAACTATATAGTAACTAAAAACTAGATACATTGTTTTTCCGCTTTATTGGTACAATGTTTTTCCTCTTTTATTGATTGATATCCAATTAAAAAATTATTTTTTAGATTTATTGAACAACTTATGTATTTGGTTTATAGTATAGATCAGATACATCAATTATTCAATAAATTTAAAATGCAATTTTTTTTGCTCATAATAGTGACCGAATGAAGTATATGTTGTTCTTTTTTTGTTTGGAAGGCATTATTATATGTAGTTCTTGCTGAAATTATGCAATTCTGTATTATTCAAAAAATAAAAATCGATTAACTCCTCTTTTAAAATTAAAATAAACAAATAAAATTTATCAGCACTAAATTAAAATTTCTATACTTGTCAATCAAAATCAGATATGGCTAAAACCATGGAGATAAAGAAAACTACTATTAAAACTAAATTATTTTATATAATCCTAAAATATCTACAAATATTTTTTCTTTCTAATTTTAAAAGTAACAACTAATAATAACGCGCAAAACAAAGTTAACAATAAGAGTTGCCTATAAAAAGGAATACATACGTGAAAAAAAAAGTTAACAACAATTACTTGTCTTCTCTCTAAAAAAAAACAGAAAAACAAGTATTTTCTTTACTTTGTGCTCTCAACAAGTTCACAAACGTGAAAAGCTGGTAGCTTCTGTTCTTTTTGCTTTTCTTTCTTTTTCTTAATCTTTGCTCTCTTGTTTTTCTCAAGCCCTATTTTCTTTACTTTGTTTTTATTTTTATTTTTTATACCACCATATTTAATTTGCCTCTTTGTCAACTGAGTATGCTATTTGTAAAAAAAAAAAAAACTGAATATGCTATAAAATTGTTTTTGTTGTTTGTCATTCCTTTAAGGTTGACCGCATTCGTTTCTATTGCTTCTAATTCTTGTTCCTTGTTTTACGTTTTTTTTTTGTTAAACCTTATTTTTATGTTTTGTTGATCGTTAAAAAAAATAAAAAAATAATACAGTCTTAATGTCTGTTATAAAGACTAAGGGTTTTAGACAATACTCCTTAGGGTTTGTTATAAAGAAGTGGTTGAGTTTGGTTCTGTTTTACTTTAAAAAAAATTTGGAAAACAATGTGCATACTCCATTAGGAGAGAAGTGCAGAACAGTGAAAGAATAGATGAGGAACTAATTCTGAATTAGAATCACAAAAAACACATCCGATAAAATGTAACTTAGACACTGAAAATTGTATACTCTCTTCCACTAGACACTTTTATGCCACTCTCTTCACTATTTTGTTCTATTTATTTGCACAGCTCTACCTATACTGTTATTAATTTTATCTCTATATTTGTTTTCAGGGATGGAGGCTCTTGATTCTGTGGATGACCTATGGGGTTTCTTATCTGACATAGGCGAGGATGATTATGAGAAACCTACAAAAGCCTTTCCTTCATTGGACCTGGATGATTCCAACCATTCATTTTCTGTAAGTTTAACCTTTCCAAAATGCTTGCAAGGCCGTGACAAAGTTATTGAGTATGTTGCTTGATTTTTTTTTATCTAGTTTTGACTTGTTGAGGTGTGATCATGAAAGAGATTGGTTTGAATCAATTAGAATTGTGATATATTATATTGTTTTTGTCCAACGTAGAATTTTATCTAGTACTCCCAGATTTTTACTTGTCTTCCTTTTAGCATGAATGAATTGGCAATTTGAGATTTTCAGTGCCTCCGGTGCCAACGACAGATTCTCTCTTTGCATCAAAGTTTTCATTTACTTGTGATCACTGTTTCAAGGTTTCCATGCTGTGGAGCCACATCTCTCTCCGTGTGAATACTAATGTCTTGATCAAAAATTAATGTGTCGGTTCTTATCATGTTCCAGGAGTTTGTAGTAGAGGATCTTGAATGGCTATCCAACAAAGATGCATTTCCAGCTGTTGAAACATTTGTTGACTTTTCCTGTATTCAACCAGATATTTCACAGAATCAAAAGATAGCACCAATTGTTGAGAACAGCAGAAGCAGTAGCAACAGCAATAACAGTTCCAACAGCATTACACTCTTAAGTGGCTGCAATCACATTAAGTTCCCTGTCCGTGCACGGAGCAAGTCTCGTAGTAAGCCTCGCCTTGGCATTTCTGATACCTCGAACCATCAATTCGCGTGGAAACAACCGAGTAACAAAACTTCCAAAGAACAAGCGAAGCAGACCTCAACCATTGGGAGGCAATGTTATCATTGTGGAGCTGATAATACTCCGCTATGGCGTGCAGGTCCTAATGGTCCAAAAACACTTTGTAATGCATGTGGGGTCAGGTATAGGTCTGGCCGACTTGTACCTGAATACCGCCCTGCAAAGAGCCCAACTTTTTGCAGCAATGTGCATTCTAATTCCCACAGGAAAGTAGTGGAAATAAGGAAGCAGAAGAGAATGAGAATGGGATGAAAGTCATTGATAAAATGAAAAGTGGTAGCTAGTGAAACATTGCCTTTTAGCAGTTAGCTTGCAATAAATTAGGATTTTGATTTTCTTTTTTATTTTGGTCTATTCTAATTGAATTTTTAGTCCTTTTTCGCTGTCGGATGTTTTTGATGGGCAGTGAAAGTTTTGAAGTTAGGGAGGCCTTAAATAATTTCATTGGAAAATTTGGTTTTTGCATTTTATGTTGCTCAGATCACATGTTTCTTGATTGGGGATTAGGAAGAAGATAAGTTGCAAGGAGTGACTTGGCTCATTCATAGAGGCAAGTTCTTATCTTATACTTATCTGAACCTATTCAAGATTGGTAGATAGTGGTGTAATTAATTGTTGAGGAATTTAGGTTCCATTCAAAGATTTGATAGAACATTCATGTTTTTTAAAAGATATTCCTATAAAAAAAAAATGTTAGAACCAAGCTGGTTCAAATTCAAATGCAAAATTGAATCATATTTCTTTCACATGATCTGATGTAGTTGAACAGATTCATCTCTTTGATGCTCATGCTAACCAATGCAATTAGCTTCTTAAAAAAATTTGAAAGTTTATTATAGTGTGACTCAGGAATAGGTGGAGTGCAAGGTAATCTCAATGCTTTCTTTGGAAGTAATGATGTTGTTTCCATTTACAAAGTAGTAGATTCAAGAATTATTCAATGTTTAGAGTCTGACTTTCAATTGATTGAGTGTTTGATATCCTCAATGCATTCTTAACTTTTACTCTGGACTCAATTGTAAAAAAGAAAAAAATGCAAGAATTTATTGGACTCAAATATAAGAAAATGGCAAATAATATCCACATTTAATATTAGAAATGGAAACTAAAGTTTCTGTGTATAACGGTTTTTAAGAATACAAGTCATGTTAAAATTTGGTTGACGACATGCTTAACAATTTAACCATTGTCTGCTAATGTATGGACTATAGAGTTTTCAGTCCTGTTAGATAACCCCTGCTGAAAGCCGATACGCGCTATTGCGATTTCGCTACAACTGCAATTGCCGTTACTTTGTTGGATATCAGAAGTTATTGTTTTTTATACTTTTTTCCCTAATGATACCAATAAAAATATCATTTGAGCTGCACATGACATTTTTAAAAACAATAAAAATAAAATAACGTTGAGTTGGTGATGAGATGGTGTAACATCGTGAGTATATTCATTTTTTTTAAAACACAACATCTATATGTATCAATATCGTCATATTTATTTTTGAAATGAATTCGGAGTAAATACTTTCCAAACAAAATCATTTATAATTTCCGACAAATTGATAAATAGTAAGAGAATACTCACAACCCAACATTACGGAATAATGATAATATAAAGAGGCACATTAGAGACGACAATGTAAAAGGCCCTCCCAATATACAACCATAGTGAAAATAACGTAATCGCAAAAGAAAGGTTAGGCAAGACGTCATGCACTAACTCAAAGACCTGCCCTACTGCATTCTGCATAAAGAATGACTGCTTACCCAGTCAGCATAGCAGCAAGCTACTACCCAGGAGTAAACATAATATATCCAAAAGACGACTGGAAATACAAGGCACAAGTGAACGGTAGAATTGGACCGGATACCAAGTTTTGAAAACAAAAAAAAAACTATTTCTACTAAAATATTGAGCAAGGTGACAAATTGTCAGCATGAAAGCCTAACAAAGAAGTTTGTTGCACCAAATCCTGAAGATTCCGCCCTGCTCAATTTGCTACTGATCTAACTCAGCAGCAAATGAATCTTTTGCTGAAATAAAAGCCAATTTTTACTCCTTTTCAATCACAACATCATTCCATAATTCTAAATTCTTATAATAGTGACTTATCCACAAATCAGCAAAACTCCATTTGCAGTAATAATATCAATTCGAATATTTGGATCCTTGACACTAGCACCACACACCGTTTCACTTGCACCAAGAATACTATTACAAGTTTTCATTATATTAAGCCTATTCATATAACTCTTCCTAACATTACTGTAGTTATTGCCTACAGTTCAGGTTGCTCTAGATTTTCAACTCTTCAATGTTCTTCTAATATATATATATCTAACTTCCATGAGTTATATAGGGACATTATGTCACGTCACCCCTATGCATGGAAGATGATAATCTGTAAAATTGATAGTCATAATATAAAACCTGCTGTCACAAGTCTCTAAAGATAATTGGCCAATTCATAGGCTCTTAATGCAAACGTAACCTTGGAAATAATTAGAATCTAAGTTTCTCTAAATAGAATGAACACATGTTTGGTAATATAGAAACTTTTCCCTTCAAAAACAATTATAATCATCTGCATAGCATGCTTATATTAAAAAAGAATATGCATAATTCGTTGCACTTTAAGCAATTAATGATTGAAATGTGCATACTATCATGAGATATGTGTGGTAGCTAATTGGAAACTACATGAATCTGTGAAAAAAGTCTTGATTGCAAAGTTTAAGAATTTAAATAGTTGAAGAAGGTTCTACCTATTTCATAAAGAATTTAGTGGTGGCTTGATATGATCCTATATTCAAAACAAGAACATAAGTTCAAATTTTGAAATTGCTTTCTACTTTCAATATACTTATGATCATAGAATATCATACAACAAACCATTTAACTCAATGTATGACAGCATGAGGAGAGAACAAAAACCTCTAACAGACATATAATATAAATTAAAATAATGGCAATTTCTCAAGTTGCAAAATAAATCAACTATTATGTTTGAAATAGTCCATGAAGTCACCCGTAATCAAAATCAGTACAAATTAAATAACATAAACATAAACTAACAAATAGGTTGCAGTTGCTCAAGCTCAAGTGACATCACACCACATCTACAACTTAACAATAAGAACAAGGTGATATTAAACTCTCAACGTAAACTTCAAGAATATTTTGAAAATTTGTAGGCTTGATAGTACCCTTCCTGAAATCGTAAACAAAATAATTAAAATCAAAATTTCCTACACACTTCAGCAGCACTTGATCATCCTCAAAGATATATATTGCCTTGGGATGGGCAGAACAATATCTAGGATCTTTTACGTAAGAAATTGTGAACAGTTTAATCCAAGACTCTGTATTTCCATACTCTTTCATAATCCAAACATCATCACTATAAGTCATGGACAAGCAACCCCTTAGCACACCCAAGGTTGAGAAGCCACTCACATCGACTCCTCCACGATTTGGAAGCAAAACCTTTTGATAAGACTCCTTCCCCAAATCAAAAGCAACAATAAAGCATGAAGTTCTCGGATAAGGTTTAAAGGCCAACCAATTAATTGCGCCGCCAACAAATTTTCCACTCACAAGTTTTCCGGACATGTCATAAGGGACAACACCAAAAGGGAACTTCTTAATGCTTCTCCAAAAATTGGTACCTAAAGTATGAAGTTTTAATTCAATTTTGTTAACCCACCTACCTCTGGACTTATTGTAGTTGAAAACAACAATCACCTTGTAATTATCCGTTAAAGAATCATAGCCGAAGATAAATTCTGTTTGCGGCTTTAAGCAAAATTGCATGTACTTGTGACTAAACTCTTGTGGCTTTTTTAAAAGGGGCAACTCCCTGAATTTTCTAATGGTAGGGTTCCACAATATAACTAAGTCTTTAGAATCCTTTGCAATACAAAGGATGCCATTGCAAGAGCCAATTATGAAGCAATTCGGATCAAACCTAAGATAATCTCCAAAATAGGTGGGTATAATCTCAAACTTTGAGACGTTACTGGTTATGTTGGTGAAAACAGAGTCGAGTGGGTAAGACTTGAGAATGTAGTACTTACATGAGTAATTGCTGTAGCTTAGGCAGAGCGTGTTTGAGGGTGTGGCTGACATGCTAAGTTGCTTCTTAGCGAATTTGAGATCAGTGATTAGAGAATTCCATGCCTTGCAAAGGCATCGGAGTTGAACGAGGAGTTGAACGGGTAGCCTTGGGAGGATTAATTTGTGAAATGATGTCGAAAGGAAGAGTGGGAAGTGATGGCGTGTGAAGTAAATCATCAGAAGAGAGTAAGACTGAGGGGATGTTAGTGTTTCCACCATAGTTGATCGAAAGCTGCTTGTTGGTGACGGTGGTTGAGTCATCCATTGTTGCAGAATAAACGGAGTAGTTTTGATTGCCCTAACTACTATTTGAGTGTGGCTGTAATGACCTCAAGTGAAATGAAAGAAATATATAGGTTCAAAATAGGGTTAGGTTTTGCGAGGGAAAAGTGTAAGTCCCACGTATGAAACACACCTCATAAGTGTTTATAGAGTGGATGTACCTCTAACAGGGGTACATAATTACCTGAAGTAAACATTAGAGAAAAAAATATATTGATATTTTGTCAAAAAAAAGAAAATATTGATATATATTTTATTATTTAGAAATGATAAAAAAATATTAATAGCAAAACTATTTTGGAACGCAATCTAAAATATTTTGAAACACAATCTGAAATACTTTGGTAGGCAATCTAATATATTTTAGTGCATGATCTGGAATATATTTTGATACTCAATAATATATTTATGTACTGAATAATATATTTTTGTATTCAATATAATATAGGGTTAAGAGGTCTTTACCCTCTGTAATATAAGTCATTTTCAGTTTTCCCTCCTGTAAAATATTTTTTTTGATTTACCCCCTGTAAAATATTTTTGTTTTGATTTACCCCCTAATAGGCCAAACAAAAACCAATTTTATTTTTTTTTCAAGAAATTTTCGTTTTTGTTTGGCCTATTAGGGGGTAAATCAAAACAAAAATATTTTACAGGCAAAAAACTGGAAATGACCTATATTACAGGGGATAAAGACCTGTTAACCCTTGTTTTTATAACCAGTACAACTATAGTCTGCTAAGCATGTATTTTCCTAGCTGTCATACTTCTATAAGATTCTGAGTACTTATTTTTACCGTGCCGTCCCAATCTTTTCTAATTGCTGAGCATATAAATTGCTGCTAGAATTTTAATGTTTACTTTTCAAATTGGTGGATATTCACAAAGTATATCTAACTATCATATTTCAACCCTCTCAATTATATTTTAAATTATTGGTTTAATCCTTCATGAAGAATGATTCTTGCATCCTTTTTTTTAATTACGATGCATGCTATTGGAATACCTATTTGAAAATGATATTCGGTGTTATTTGGTACATGGAATTGAGCCTTGGAATTGTTATTGTAGGTCGAAATAAACATATTCTATTTTTTTAAAGTGATTTTATAGAGATAATTGTTATAATGAAATTATTGCTACTAACTTTAAATGTGTGTGAGATTAGCTTTATGCTTTATATGGATGTGTCTTAGTCACTATAATTACTTGCCATGAATTATTTAATGATGTGAATATTTGACGATGTGTTATATAAATATGTATTATTTGAAGATGTGTGATTTAAAGATGTGTTATATAAAGATGTGCTATTTGGAAATGTGTGATTTAAAGATGTTTTGATAAAAAGAAGTGTAATTTGAAGATGTGTTGATATAAAGATGTGTAATTGTCGAGTCATATAAAGATGTGTATTTTCGAGTCATTACATGGTGTTCATGCATTCATGGTCAGTCCGATTTAAAGATGTGATTTAAAGATGGGTGATAAATCAGTAACATAACTCTAATATCCAAAACCGGTATCACATGCATATAGAGTCGAGTTAGAAACATTGCATACATAGTTGTAGGTCTATTTGAAGATGTGTAATTAAAAGATGTGATATTTTAAGATGTAAACTATTTAAAGATGTGATATTCAATGACGTGCTTCTATATGATTATGTGGAAATGATTTGTATTTTATTAATGTCTACTTGATATTCTTAAATGTTGTTGATGCTTATATGTTATTATAAGATGTTGATTGATGCCTATTTGATGTTTATTAATTAAAATTTTATATTTAAATGTGAATATTATTTGACCGTGATGCATATATGTCTTAATGTAATTGTTGTGTTCTTTATCTGAACCTATACATGCGTTTATGCATCTCTTTTGTTGAATATATTCTCACCCTGTAGTGACAGGTTGGGCGCTTGCATCTCTTTTGTTGAATATATTTTACACGTTTTTTTTACTCACCATTAAGGGTAGATACAACCTATGCATCCATTCCCCATATAAATACCTTCCAACCTTCACCATTTCTCACACCATCATCTCACACTCTCTCCTCCTTTTCCTTCTACAACAACAATGTGTTTTCATCGCTGGCCATTCATATAAAGAGTTCTCTTTGAAAATTTCAGGGATTATATGAACGTTCAATGGGGATGGCATCACACTACAAAGAAGTACGGTTTGTTTGGGTGTCATGTTGGTTTGTTTGGGTGCAAGTTGACCATCAAGGTCTCTTTCGCCTTAGACAAGAAACATACTTTACCCCAGTCCCCTTCTCCCCTGCTATCTATCTCTCCAAGCTTTACCCCACAAATTTTGTTTTACCCCATCACCTCCATCTTCTTCTGAAGCAGATGTAGTTTTACCTCAATCCCCTTTCCCTAAACAAGAAACATACCTTATTGTAAATGTATCGATATAATAATAAATGAGATTTTATGTTTATCAATTTTGTTCTTTTATTTTTGTTTATATTTGCATTTATTTTATGATTTTGGCATCTAAAAAATATAATGTCTTCGAAGACTAATGATGGTCGGATATGGCAAGTGTACCAAATCGTTTACCAAGTGATAAAGTGATTAATAGAGTATCGTATCCACAAGGATTGTCGTTTAGTTCAAACAATTCGCGTTACTTATTTTTGAAAGTTTGACGATATAAAAGTTAAGGGTTAGAGAGTTGCAATTTTTATCTGTTTGCAACAGAGCAAGTTTACCTGTTTTTGGTTGCATAAAAGTAAGCAGTGGTTAGGATTCTTTGAATCCCCCTGTTTATATAGTTGGATATTAAATAATAGTAATGTTGCGTTTACTTATCTTAGGTAGACTATACAAGTGATGAGGATGTTGAGACGTTTCTAACCTTGTCGGTCGTCAAGTTGCACCTGCTGATCGCATGGTGATCCTTACGTGCGGGGTCTTACTATCCCAGTTGATTATAGGTATATCCCTCCAATGGCTAACTGCACATGTTGATCGTACAGTGATCCTTTCGTGTGGGGTCTTGCTAATTCAAAGGTAATTGAAACATAAACTTAAATTGGCGTTCTAGTTTTTATCAATGCAATAAAGGCCAAGGTTCCATTAGGTTGGCTCATCTCTGAATCTTAGCACAATCATAGCACACCCTCTCTCCACTCTTTGTAGTTCTACAAACGGGAAGCCCTATCTCGTCTACCTTACCAAGGGTTTTGAGAGAATGGATCGATCTAGGTTTATTCCCCATAGACACTTGTTTCCTCAATTACTAACCAGTTACATCCTAGGTTTAGTAGAGTTACCACTCAGTCTTAGTAATGTCACCTCCTAAGTAGGTGATAACATGTTTTTCAGTCATTTTTAGTAGGTTTTAGCAGCAAAAATGAGGAGTATTAGAACGATAGCCTATGTTTTTGGGATTTTTGTAAGGTTTTCTATAATTCTAGTTTTCCAGAAACATAGCAATTTTAGGGGGTTTTTGAAGTAATTCACGAAGAAATCATGCAAATCGACAAATCAAGAACATCCGAAGAATTGCCAAGACTTTGGGAAGACAAAGAATGAAGATTCAAAAGGCCTCAGGAGACTTTACATATGGAGAAATTATGTTCCCAAGTTCGGAGGCAACTTATTTGAAGACGAAGATCTAAAAACAACAAAATCGGAGAAATTGGGCCCAAGAAGCTGAACCCATGCGCCTAAGGCATGGCAAACATGAAGGATGCGCCTAGGGCATGTGCAAAAATGCATTGCATGCGCCTAGGGCATGCAACATACGCCCCATGCATCTCAAATGCGAGGGGCGCAGACGTAATTTTATTCGTTTTTTTGGGTTTAGCCTGCGTTTTTAGCCCAAACGCAGTTAGAAATCTCCACTATAAATACTAGCCTTCCTCATTCATAATTTCTCGTTCAGAGCTGTGATAGTTCAAGACGAAGGCTACTTTGGAGCTTCAGGAGATAATATCTTCTCCTTGATTTTCTAGCGGTATGATTTTATCTTTAGTAATTTGTTTTTAGTTACCATGTGTAACTAATTTTTTTTAGGTTAGAGTTCTAAGATGAACCTCTGTTTATTTTTGTTGGATATTTATTTAATATAATGTCGTTTTTATTTTATTTATTTTTTGTTTGCTATTAAGTTTTAGGCCACCTATGTTTGTCAAAGTTGCGATTTTGGCCCCCTAAGGGAAAAAAACTACAAAACCGCCCCCTTAGTATTGGCCCCTTTGCACTTTTGGCCCCCAGTGTCAATTTTGACCTGGTCCACGCTGACATGGCACCCACATCACTTATATGAGGTGCCACGTGTAATTTAATTTATTTTTTTATTTTAAATTCTTTTTCGTTTTTTTCGTTTTTTTTGTTTGGAAAAAAAAAAAAAGCTAAGAAAATAGAGGGTCACATGAGGAACCATTCAGATCAAACTTAGAAACTAGGTTTAGTCATTTTGGCCCCCTTTCTTTCATCTTCTCACCATTCTTCTCCAAGTCTCGACAATCTCTCTTCTTCCCAGCAAAACGATTGACGCGAAAATCAGAGAGGGCCACTCTTTTATATTCAGTTTGAGTTCCTATTTTCGATTCCATTGTTCGATTGTAGGAGTATTCTGAATCTAGGGATCTAGGGTTTGTGTTACTATTTTCGGAGAAGATGAAGTGGGTGGATAAAGGCGTGAATGGAAAGAACACTGGTGAAAGCTCTGCTCGTCGATAAGATAAGGAGATTCCCGACAAGAATGCCTCAAAGTAAGATTCGTTTCTGTCTTTGCTTGAATCTAGGGTTGTCGTTTTTGTTTGGTGTGTGATGTCTGTTGCATATAATACTGTAAGTAAGGTACTTTGTTTGTTGTGTTATGTCTCTTTTGCTTGATTTGTATAAATACTTTAACTTTGAAAAGGATATGTATGTTGCATATAATACTGTAAGTAGGGTACTTTGTTTGTTGTGTCATGTCTTTATTGCTTGATTTGTACATATACTTTTCATAAATACTCTTGTATTGTATAAATACGTTGTACATAATACTGTATAAATACTTTGTACATATACATTGTATAAATACTCTTGTACGCATATACTACTAACATGCATATGGTTGGTGAGGGTATTGAATACAATAATAAAGTCATTAAAGGACCTTTTTTAACTTAGCTAATATTATATTGCTTGTAGGGCTAATGAGGACCACTCACTGAAGATAAGGTTTAGATACAATGGTTACTTTAGTAGGGACCCTAACTTTGAATACAAAAGGGGTGATACTTATGAGCATGGGGGCACGTGGGACTTAGATGAAGTTAACCTAATTGATTTGGACAAGTAGGTGAGAGAGATAGGTGTAAAGGGGAACTATACTGTCTGGTATCCTGTGGCTGGAGGAGAACTGAAAGATGGTCTTAGATGTATCAAAACTGATGGGGATGTGGTAAGGTTTTTAAATGAGTATAAGGCTGAGGAGAGTGTAACTTTTGACTTGGAACATCTTAATATAAAAGAACTTGATTCAAGATATGAGGATGAGGAACATTCATATTCCCCTTTTGAATCTGAAAGTAAAACAAATCCTGAGTTTGTTGCAGCTGAAGGTGATGAGTCTGAAAGATATAGTGAGGACGGGGTGTCTCTGAATGACAATGACTATGATGAGGGCTTTGACTGGACAGATGTGCTTCCTGACCAAGTGATAAATCCTAAACCTGTGGTTTCTTCAGATGTTCAAAGTTTGGTGGCTTTGAAAGTTCAAACAATCCTAGTGCAACAAGGCTTGAAGATTTTGATGATGAAAATGGAGATTCAGATGATTTATCTAGCATATGCTCTTTTGATGAGGATACTAGCCCTGGTAAGCAAAAATTACATAGGTTCAAATTAGCTGATGAAATTACTTTTGTGAAGGGACAAGTATTCTCAAGTGCTGAACTAATTAGGACATCTGTGAGAGAGTTTGCATTGCAAGTGAGAAAAAATATTTACATTAAGAAAAACAAAAGTAAGAGGATTGTGGCTAAGTGTGCTGACAATTGTCCATTCTACATGAGATTTAGCAAAGCTACACCTAAAACATTCTACGTTTTAGTTACTAATCACCCTGATCATAACTGTCACTACAGTGGGAGAACTAGATTGATTAGAACAGGATTGTTGGCTAAGAAGTTGGTACCACTCCTGAAAAAGACACTTCATATGAGTATAAAGGCATTGAAAGATTCTTGCAAAGAAAGGTGGGGAGTGATGTTAAGTAGCTATCAGTTATATAGGGCTAAGAAGAGGTCTTCGGAGCTTATCCATGGTGCCATAGATGAGCAATATACGCATTTGAAAAACTATGCTGAGGAATTGAGGAGGAGCAATCCTGGTAGCACTGTGAAGATTAAGTGTGCAGATAGTGATGCAGGTCCAGTTTTTCAAAGAATTTATGTGTGCTTCTATGCATGCAAGAGGGCTTTTGCAACTACTTGTAGACCATTAATTGGTCTAGATGAGTGTTTTCTGAAAGGAAGAGATGGAGGACACTTATTAGCAGCAATTAGGAAAGATGGCAACAATCAAATGTTACCAATTTCATTTGCAGTAGTGGAAGCTGAAACAAAGGAAGCATGGGACTGGTTTCTTGAACTGATATTGGTTGACTTGAATGAGATTGCTGCAAAAAAAGTGGTCTTTCATATCAGACCAGCAAAAGGTATGCAATTGTTATTTATTTATAATTGTCTTCTTGTTTAATTATGTTTTAATGATGTGTTATTTAACTGAAGGGACTTGTGAACACAATTGCATCAATTCCTGATACTCATGAGCACAGATTGTGTGTAAAGTATCTGTATGGGAACTTTAAGAAGAGACATGCAGGGGAGCATTTGAAGGAGGCAATGTGGAAAGCAGCTAGGTGTACTACAATGATTGAATTTAACAAGGCAATGGATGATTTGAAGAAAATGAATGAAGCTGCTTGGAAGGAGATGAGTGAGCATGCACTAGGTACTTGGTCAAGGGCTGGGTTCAGTACTTACACTTGCGGTGATCTACAAGTAAACAACATGTGTGAGACATTTAATAGTGCAATTATTGATTTAAGAGAGAAAGCTGTTATATCACTTATTGATGGGCTAAAATTTACATCACAAATAGGATAGTAAGACTTGGAGATTATATACTGAGGTATAATGGTCAAATTTGTCCCATGATTAACAAGTTGTTAGATAAGTGTAAGAAGGAAGCTGAGGGTTGGTCGGTATGCTAGATTTACATTTTACAATGGCACTGACTCATATGCTGTGAATCTCGGAGAAAATTCATGTGCTTGCAGGAAATGGGATTTAATTGGCATACCATGTCCTCATGCAATTGCTTGCATCTGGTATAATCATAAAAATCCAGATGACTATATGGCTCATTGGTATAGGTTAGTACACTTACTGTCTAAGCATTTAGTTTTTGTTTAGTTTACTTTATAAAACACATTACAAACATCTTACAACTTATATTGAAAATATATAGGAAATCTACTTTTTTGGACACTTATGACAACCTCATACTATCATCTAATGGACCAAAATTATGGCCACAAGTTGACCTTCCACCTACCTTGCCACCATATATTAGAAGGGTACTAGGTAGGCCTAAAAAACTAATAAAGAAAGGTAATGATGAGAAGGTGAAAAACTCTCAAGCTGGTGCAGGTGGTAGTAACTCTGCCCCCAAAAGAAACCAAAACACTGTCAAGTGTGGAAGGTGTCATGAGCTTGGTCATAATTCTAGAACATGCTATGGTAAATAAGCTAGTGACAGGATGATTGCACCAGGGGGAATCAGGTACAAATACAAACTGTAATGTGTTAAATTTTTGTTGTTTATAAGTGAATATGAATTTAACTTGCCTTCTGCCTATGTCAGACCAATACAACTGTTCAACAACCTGATGCTCCACCCGCAACCAAGAAAAAAGGGCCAACCAAGAAGAAAGGGCCACCAGCTGCAAGCACAACTGAAGCATCACCTGCAACCACCACTAGACCACCAGCTGCAAGCACCACTATAGCAGCACCTGCAACCACTACTAGGCCACCTCATGCAACCAAGACTGGACCACCATCAACTAGTTTGAACACTGTTATCAACAATGTGCTAGCTGCAAGCAACTCTGTCCCCAAAACAGTCAGAAAGAAAATTGTGAGAACCTCTATGCTAAGCAAATTTGTGCCCATTGTAAAGACACAGATAGTGGGAGAAAACATTCTCATGGAGCTTAAGATGTGCATGAAAGTTGGTATGAAGAGAAAGGCTGATGAAATGGAGCCTCTTGGAACACAGCAGTCAGTAAGCAAGTAGTGCCACCTATTTGATATGCCCGTGGAGACTTATTCTATATTTTGGGTTGTAATGCAATATAAGTACTCTTTTGTTGGCATTTTATTTTTGGTTGTAATAGTTAAATATTGAAACTTGATGTCATGTGTTATTTTGGAACCTTTGGAACACATTGGTTTAAGTTATGTGTTATTTCAGAACCTATTAGTATTCAAACATGGTTGGTTGTAACTTAAGTCTTCTTTTGGATATGCTATTTTGCAACTTAATATCAAGTTTATGTTATGTGTTATATTTTGTCCTCCATATCAGGGTGGTCATATCATTATATCATTAGCTTGTATATGTTCTTAACCAAAAACATTTTTCAATAATTTACCAACATCAATGGTTACAAACATTTTCATTCACATGCCAAAATCAAAGGTTACAAACATTAAACATCATTCACCTTCTTACAACATAAAACAACTTAAAAACATAACAACATCAGAACAACATTCAACCTTGTTTCATAGCTAACCCTAGAGCTAAAAGGACAAACATGAACAACATAATTGTAACACCCCTACTAGAAATTACCTAGGATATCTAGCATGTGTGTTAAATTTGGCATTGGATACAATAAAATTACAATAATAAAAATTTCCTCTGAATAACATATAGAAATCCTCGTATTATACCTCTGAAATAATACCATTGACGTGAACTTTATATGTTCTAGCGACTTTTGCTTCTTCATCACGTACCATTTTATCGTCTAGTAACCTGAATATCTGAAATAAATAAAAGGGATTGAGGTGAGACATGATGTCTCAGTGAGTTCCATCTATCCTAAGTTGTAGGCAATCACAGGAAACCTAGGATCACCATATATTCTAATCTCAACCCATTTCGGTTTATACAGTCTTTATCATACATAACTGAGCGATCGGGGATAACTAGGATCGCTACCTAAAATATTATCCTAATTCTATCATAATGTCATATTCTTATTCATACACATACTCATAATCATAATTCTTGACTTCAAGTTCATGTCATTAATTATACATTTCAATGTCTGCATATTTATCTTTTCGTTGTGGCGAACAATAACTATTTCATTTTGTTACTATGAGTCGTACCTCATAGGTTACATTATCTCTTCGTTGTAACGAACGGTGTTTTTGCATTTGTTACTATGAGCTGTACCTCATAGGCTACATCATCTCTTCGTTGTAGCAAACAGAGTTTTCACATTTGTTACTATGAGCCGTACCTCATAGGCTACATTATCTCTTCGTTGTAGCAAACGAAGTTTTCACAATTGTTACTATGAGTCGTACCTCATAGGCTACATTATCTAATCTTTGTAGCAAACAGAGTTTTTCTCATTTTATTATTATTATTATTATTATTATTATTATTTTCTCTTTTTATGTGCATGTTACTCATTCAATTTTTTTTTCAAATTATTTCTACAAGTATATACATCAATTGCTTTGCTTAGCATTTTATTGCTAGAACCAATTCATATGATCAACACTTTCATAACATTGATATCATATAAAATTTCATTCAAATCATCATGAGTTTGCATAACCATTAAAACCAAGTAAATAACACAATTTTAATGACATGATTCAAACTACCAAAAGAGAGAGTTAACTAACTAAGGAAATCACCTTAAATCATTGAAATAGCATAGGCTTGTCTCACATTCAAGTTATCAACCGCTTGTCCTGTAAAACCTCTATGTTCTATAACCACTTCCTCAAAATCGCTTAACTGCAACTTATGGCTTTTACTTCTCACTCTTGCATTTCTAACTTTAACCAAACTCATGCCCCCAACCATGTAAGTATCCATAATCAACCTTTTAGCTTCCGAAAACAACATATTGCCACACTTGAATTCAACCCTCCTATACCCAAGGTTCATTTTGTGCTTAAATTCTACTTCTTGCTTCATGAATTTTTTTGCTTCCAAGGACTTAACAATTCACAAATCTTCATATTAACATGAGAGGTTTATGTATGCAAAGTTGGAGAAGGAAGGAAGGAAGGAACATGAGAGAGGGAGGAAGAAGAGAGAAGGTTCTTTAAGTGAGAAGAAAAGAGGAAAATGAGGAGAGGAGAAAGAGTTTTGTCTTATATAAAAATTATCAACAAGTGGGAAAGACTTTTTTCCCCCTATTTTTCTACACTCTTCCTCAATTCAAAATATCTGATAAAAAAAATGCCATAAAAGTTTTTGAGTGGCATATTTCATTTCCTATAGTTCATTGAAATAATATAATTTGGTCTTGCAAAGTCCTATGCATAATTACCATTTTGTCCTTCTCTTAAAAATTTGAAGGATAAAATAACTGATACTGAATTTTTACATACAGGGTATTACACTCTACCCTCCTTAAATAAATTTCGTCCTCGAAATTTAGAGTTTATCTGCCAATAACCACGAATAATTTCTTTATACTTCCGACATACATCTGTTACTAGTTGATTCTTTTTGACCGACTGAATTTTGGTTCCTCTTGTTACATGAAGTCTCTTGATTACATAACTATAAATACAAACTGACTTGAATTGACAAGTTAAATATGATTTTATGACATGTTTTTCAATCTCATAGGTAGAAAAGAATCGATAATAACCTCCTTAACTGTGAGTTATAAAATACTCTCTACATCCTGGACATGGTGAAAGGCAAGACTAACTGAGCCTATGCGTCTGATATATCCTTTGAATAAATTCCTAGTTCCACATATCCTTATAAATCTAGCTTGGTTACTAACACTTGTTTACCTTCATTGAATTCGGAAAAGCCTTTTACTTTTACTTGAGTAACACTTTTATCGACTTCGTCGATTTTATCCTTTCTGATACGGATCCAACTTTTGAGTGATCCTTTATGTTGTGACTGATTCCAATAAAATTTTATTTCTGAACTATGCCCCACATAAAGAGGTCTTATAATAATGATCATACCATACTCCGTATAAGATCTTCCTTACTCGAAACAATATCTGACGTGAAGTTTATTCCAACGAATTAAGAACTGTTTCAACTTCTCCATTATTCAACACATAATTAAAAGGTGTTACTTTTGATATCTGTTATTTTTTCTATGGAATATATCTAAACATGGTATCACCTCAAACATCTGATAGAAGTATTAATTGACGAGTAGAATCCATAAGTCAGAGTTAAATACAAAATGTACTAACTGGCGAGTACATTAAATATATAAATCTTATCTTATAAATGGTGCAATGACCGACAAGTACACAATATATAAGGTGGTACAACTGATGGCTCAAAACATGACATATATTTGTAGTCATGGATTTTCTCGTGAACTTATCCTTTCAAAATATATGTTTCACTCTTGAACAATATTACTCTTGATGTTACTCTAGGGAATACATCATCTCTTCTATCCATTAATTTCAGACTTATGCCTTTAACACGTGTATTCTCATGCCATAGGTCCCTGATGAAATCTTAACTTGTATGACAACGTTTTATTTACTTTTCAAAACATCATGTTTAAACTCTTTAAACTTGACAACTAAAATTGTATTCGGGTATCATCATTCTTATTTCTTGCCTCATATGTAACTTCTTTCTGACTAAACTGGTACTTCCAATCCATTCTTTAAAATTACCAAGCTATTTAACAAGGTTACCATATTAGATACGATTCCAATTTCTTTAAAGTTAATGTGATGAGAACACGTCTGTCATACTCTTACCATGTTTTCTTCGACTACTTTGAGTCCTATTATCTCTGAATTATGTAGTTTGAGAAAATTCCTTATTTCGTCTCTTAAGATTTTTGTTAAGGACCGTTAAATGCTTGGTTTGTCACCACTTACTACATTTCGTGAATATATGAATTCTCAAGTCCTAGATTGTTGCGTATTCTGCCACTTCTTTACTAATTAGTTTCCCCGCTGCGCTACTCTGATTTATCAATTTTATTCGGTTAGGCGTACTAGTCCAACCATACTGTAAAATTTCTCAATCTTCATTACTACTTGTTTATCCAATTTTCAAAGTCAACCTTCAAAGTTTACATGTTATGCACATAGATGCTAACTTTATACTTGTTGTTTCGAGTATTGACTTATATCATTAATGGATCATTTCCAGATACTGAATCTTTGCTTAAGAATCTACTACATACTTGTTCTTGCAAGGTGTTTCCTTGAATGATTCCCACATTCACATACTAATTCACATACTAACATATTCTTGATAGTTACCCTTATGATCTCCTCAAAGATAACTTCAACTCCCAAAATTTATCCTAGTCGACAAAATCATTCTTTCGGTTTTCAAACAATTGTGTGTGAAAATCATCAAATAAAAATATTTAACTTCTTAATACTTTACTTCATTCTTAACTTTTTCACTAGTAGAGATTTTCCATATAACAAAACTTTAAAATAATTCTCAATCCAAAATCCTGACTAATCCTTAACACATCAATCCATTATAGTCATGTGTTAACACTTTCTATCGAAAGAACTTGACATCATTCGCCCATTTGTTCACTGAACTCCGGCAACTTATTATTCAATCTTTATTTTCCGTTTCGATCGAAAATTACATCTTGTCTCCGGTCATTATCGGGGTCTCTATCCACTTACTAGTAAACTTATATTTCTTAGTTCGAAAAACAACTTAATAAATCATGATAGATATGTAGGGGTCTAATTCAATTTTCTTAGTGTTCAACTCTAGTTAGCTTAACTTCTCTGTAATTCCTTGCCAATAAGAATACATATGAATCGTACATTCAATCTTTCCACTACTATTCATTCACCCTTATTGACTCATACGCTGCATAACATTTTCACTTCTTAATTCATAAATCCAACACCTAAGATTCGGGAGGTGCGACTAATTTGACATAGTTTATCTAGCTTGTGTTACCCATTCAATGATCGCATATAGGGGTTATCTTCGTCTGCTCCAGAATAATTTACTTAACAATTCAACATTAAAATCCTGCTCACTCTGAGCGTTTAAGTCCATCGCTTCTTACATCATCTACTTATCCTGAGAGCTTGTATATTCCATTAATCTTCTAATAATTTTCGCATATCAAATTCCTCTTGATAATCATGCAATGTTAATTTCGCAACAAGAGTTATTTCTTCATACATTTCATCATACTTCTTATATTGCGGCTCCTGATAAGGTTACAATCATTCCTTAATCATCCTGAATCTCTTACTTCTCTGGTATCCACACAAAAAGTGTCGTTCAACGATATCGGAGTACTCGGTCTTAATCTTAACATTTCCCATATGTCCTTGAAGAATCTTCAGCTTCACAATTTACCAGCCACCATTTGGCATCAAATACTTCCTTATCAAAATTTGTTATAAAACCTAACACCCTGAATTTCTTTCTTTGCATGCTTCATTTCTCCTAGGTCCTATTCAGCTCTCAAACATTTGTTCTAACTGTCATATACTAGTCTGAGTTGATCAGGCTTAGCCAGACATGACATTTAGAAGAAATATCCGGAACCCAATGGTTCCACTGCATTTTATAGTATTCTATCGACCCAAGGCACAATCTGAATCGACCTGCTCTGATACCAAATTGTAACACCCCTACTAAAAATTACCTAGGATATCTAGCATGTGTGTTAAACTTGGCATTGGATACATTAAAATTACAATAATAAAAATTTCCTCTGAATAACATATAGAAATCCTCGAATTATACCTTTGAAATAATACCATTGACGTGAACTTTATATGTTCCAGCGACTTCTACTTCTTCATCACGAACCATTTTGCCGTCTAGTAACCTAAATATCTGAAATAAATAAAAGGGATTGGGGTGAGACATGATGCCTCAGAGTTCCACCTATCCTAAGTTGTAGGCAATCACAGGGAACCTAGGATCACCATATATTCTAATCTCAACCCATTTCGGTTTATACAGTCTTTATCATACATAACTGAGCGATCGGGGTAACTAGGATCACTACCTAAAATACTATCCTCATTCTATCATAATGTCATATTCTTATTCATACACATACTCATAATCATAATTCTTGACTTAAAGTTCATGTCATTAATTATACATTTCAATGTGTGCATATTTATTTTTTCGTTGTGGCGAACAATAATTATTTCATTTTGTTACTATGAGCCGTAACTCATAGGTTACGTTATCACTTCGTTGTAACGAACGGTGTTTTTGCATTTGTTACTATGAGCCGTACCTCATAGGCTACATTATCTCTTCGTTGTAGCAAACAGAGTTTTCACAATTGTTACTATGAGTCGTACCTCATAGGCTACATTATCTCTGCGTTATAGCAAACAAAGTTTTTCTCATTTTATTTATTATTATTATTATTTTCTCTTTGTATGCGCATTATACTCATTCAATTTTTCTTTCAAATCATTTCTATAAGTATATACATCAATTGCTTTGCTTAGAATTTTATTGCTAGAACCAATTCATATGTTCAACACTTTCATAACATTGATATCATATAAAATTTCATTCACATCATCATGACTTTGCATAACCATTAAAACCAAGTAAATAACACAATTTTAATGACATGATTCAAACTACCAAAAGGGAGAGTTAACTAACTAAGAAACTCACCTTAAATCATTGAAATAACATAGGCTTGTCTCACATTCAAGTTATCAACCGCTTGTCCATTTATGTCAAGCCTCTACGTTCTATAATCACTTCCTTAAAACCGCTTAACTGCAGCTTATGGTTGCATTTCTAACTTCAACCAAACTCATGCCCCCAACCATGTAAGTATCCATAATCAACCTTTTAGCTTCCGAAAACAGCTTATTGCCACACTTGAATTCAACCCCCCTATACCCAAGGTTCATTTTGTGCTTAAATTCTACTTCTTGCTTCATGAATTTTCTTGCTTCCAAGGACTTAACAATTCACAAAGCTTCATATTAACATGGGAGGTTTATGTGTGCAAAGTTGGAGAAGGAAGGAAGGAACATGAGAGACGGAGGAAGAAGAGAGAAGGTTCTGTACGTGAGAAGAAAAGAGGAAAATGAGGAGAGGAGAAATAGTTCTGTCTTATATAAAAAAATATCCATAAGTGGGAAAGACCTTTTTACCCCTTTTTTTTCTACACTCTTCCTCAATTCAAAATATCTGATAAAAAAAATGCCATAAAAGTTTTTGAGTGGCATATTTCATTTCCTGTAGTCCATTGAAATAATATAATTTGATCTTGTAAAGTCCTATGGACAATTACCATTTTGTACTTCTCTTAAAAATTTGAAGGATAAAATAACTGGTACTGAATTTTTACATACGGGGTATTACACTCTACCCTCCTTAAAGAAATTTCGTCCTCGAAATTTAGAGTTTATCTGCCAATAACCACGAATAATTTCTTTATACTTCCGACATACATCTGTTACTAGTTGATTCTTTTTGACCGACTGAATTTCGGTTCCTCTTGTTGCATAAAGTTAAAATTGACTTGAATTGACAAGTTAAAACTGATTTTATGACATGTTTTTCAATCTCATAGGTAGAAAAGTTTCGATAATAACCTCCTTAACTGTGAGTTATAAAATACTCTCTACATCCTGGACATGGTGAAAGGCAAGACTAACTAAGCCTATGCGTCTTATATATCCTTCGAATAAATTCCTAGTTCCACATATCCTTATAAATATAGCTTGGTTACTAACTCTTGTTTACCTTCATTGAATTCGGAAAAGCCTTATACTTTTACTTAAGTAACACTTTTATCGACTTCGTCAATTTTATCCTTTTTGATACGGATCCAACTTTTGAGTGATCCTTTATGTTGTGACTGATTCCAATAAAATTTTATTTCTGAACTATGCCCCACATAACGAGGTCTTATAATAATGATCATACCATACTCCGTATAAGATCTTCCCTACTCGAAACAATATCTGACGTGAAGTTTATTCCAACGAATTAAGAACTGTTTCAACTTCTCCATTATTCAACACATAATTAAAAGGTGTTACTTCTGATATCTGTTATTTTTTCTATGGAATAAATCTAAACATGGTATTACCTCAAACATCTGAGGGAAGTATTAATTGACGAGTAGAATCCATAAGTCAGAGCTAAATACAAAATGTACTAACTGGCGAGTACATTAAATATATAAATCTTATCTGATAAATGGTGCACAGACCGACAAGTACACAATATATAAGGTCCTATTTTTTTAGTAGGTGATTCACTACCGAAGAGAAGAAAAGGCTGGATCAAGAAAAGGGGGTACTACGAGCCCTCTGCCCCACACATCAGCTCGCGTGATATGACATATATTTATAGTCATGCATTTTCTCGTGAACTTATCCTTTCAAAATATATGTTTCACTCTTGAACAATATTACTCTTGTTGTTACTCTAGGGAATACATCATCTCTTCTATCCATTAATTTCAGACTTATGCCTTTAACACGTGTATTCTCATGCCATAGGTCCCTGATGAACTCCTAACTTGTATGGCAACGTTTTATTTACTTTTCAAAACATCATGTTTAAACTCTTTAAACTTCACAACTAAAATTACATTCGGGTATCATCATTCTTATTTCTTGCCTCATATGTAACTTCTTTCTGATTAAACTGGTACTTCCAATCCATTCTTTAAAATTACCAAGCTATTTAACAAGGTTACCATATTAGAGACGATTCCAATTTCTTTAAAGTTAATGTGATGGGAACACGTCTGTCATACTCTTACCATGTTTTCTTCGACTACTTTGAGTCCTATTATCTCTGAATTCTATAGTTTGGGAAAATTCCTTATTTCATCTCTTAAGATTTATATTAAGGACCGTTAAATGCTTGGTTTGTCACCACTTACTACATTCCATAAATATATGAATTCTCAAGTCCTAGATTGTTGCGTATTCTGCCACTTCTTTACTAATTAGTTTCCCCGCTGCGCTACTCTAATTTACAGATTTGGGAAATTGAGGTTTTTTAAACTCTAGTTTATGACCGTTGCAAAGATCCTCACGTGACCCTCTCTATTTTCTTAGTTTTTTTAAAAACAATTTCCAAGCAAAAAAAACGAAAAAAACGAAAATGAATTTAAAATAAAAAAATAAATTAAATTACACGTGGCACCTCACATAAGTGATGTGGGTGCCATGTCAGCGTGGACCAGGTCAAAATTGACATTGGGGGCCAAAAGTGCTAAGGGGCCAATACTTAGGGGGGCGGTTTTATAGTTTTTTTTCTTAGGGGGCCAAAATCGCAACTTTGGCAAACATTGGGGGCCAAAACTGCTATTAAGCCTAAGGTTTTTTAGGAAATATTTTATTTCTGTGATAGGTGCAACCCTATATTAGGTACTTAGGTTGTGACAGGGCCTAATATTGTTATCACTAACTGGATGTTTATATCTTGATATTTATATCCCTTTACTAATAACTATATGTCTAGGAAGTAAGTGATTATTAACTAGCAAAAGATACTAAAAAGAGAGTTGACCTTAGATGTAGGTACTTAGTAGGTGAAACTATTAAGACTGGGTGGTGCCTTACCAAACCTAGGATGTAACTGGTTAGTAATTAGGGAATCAAGTGCCTAACTTAAGGAAATAAGTCGTAGCCTAATAGAACCATTCTCTTGAAACCCTTAGTTAGCTAGACGTAGATTAGGGCTGCCAGTTTGTAGAACTACTAAGAACGTAGAGAAAGAGTGTGTTATGAGTGTCCTAAGATTCATAGATGGCCATACCTAAGGGAACCTTGGCCTTCATTGCCTTGGAAACATTGGAAAACCAATTTAAGTTTATGTTTCAATTACCTTTGAATTAACAAGACCCCGCACGTAAGGATCACCATGTGATCAATAGGTGCAGTTAGTCATTGGAGGGACAGACCTAGATCAACCGAGATAGTATAGACCCCACACGTAAAGATCACTGTGCAATCAGCAGGTGCAGCTTGACAACCTACTAGGTTAGAACGTCCCAACGGCCTTATCACTTGTATAGTCTACCTAAGATAAATAAAAGCGACATTTATGTTACTTAATATCCAACAATATAAACAGAGGGGATTTGGCGAATACTAACCGCTGCTTACTTTTCTGCAACCAAAACAGGTAAACTTTCTCTGTTGCAAACAGATAAAAATTGCAAGCTATCTTTTATACCGTCAAACTAACAAAAATAAGTAACGAGAATTGTTTGGACGAAACGACAATCTATGTGGATACAATACTATACTTATCAAAATCTGGATGCCTGCAGCACAGTCAACCAAACTGGGGTGTCAAAATCAGACAAACGACTTAGGTTGTTTGGATATTCTCTAACCGGAAAGGCGAGGGATTGACTAAATACTTTACCAAGAGGTTCAATCGAGTCTTGGGATCAGCTTCAAGCAACAAGAAGGAGATTTCCCAACTGCAAAATACTTGGCGCGGAAGAAGGAGATTTCCAGCTTCAAGCAATAAGAAAGAGAAGTCATATATGATGCATGGGAGAGGTTCAAGCTATTGTTGAAAAGGTGTCAATGTCACAAGTTGTCAGAAATGGATATCATGCAAGCCTTCACTACGGGAGTAAAACTAGATACTCAAATGTTATTAGATGCTTCTGCAGGAGGAACCATGAAAATCAAGACAGTTGACGAGGTACGTACACTGATTGACAACATGTCTATGAATGAGTATCGAGGACACACCGAGGAAGAGGAGACCCCAAGGAAGAAAGATATGATAGATCTAAACACTCAGGATGCTTTACTTGCTAGTAATAAACTTCACAAAATTCAACTAGAATCTATAGCAAAAAGGTTGGAAGCTCGTGAAGTTGCACACCTATTTGCAAAAACCAACTGCGAAATCTGTGAGCAAGCTCATGAAAGTAGTGTATGCTTACCAACAAGTTTGGGGTTTTCAGAAGAGCAGGTAAAGTATATGGAAAATTATTCTAGGCAGCAGAGGAATCCATACTCTAACACTTACAATCCAGGTTGGGTAGAACATCCAAACTTCTCCTACCAAAGCAACAATATTCTACAACCGCCACAGACAAACCTCCCCCACCAAGGAACTCAGCAACAACCACCAAGGCCAAGTCTAGCAGAGATGATATCTTAATATTCGAAGAATTCACAAGGACAAATTGATAGACTAACTAAGGAGGTTGATGAAATGCAAAAGCGATATGAGGTTTGCTTGAAGAACTTGGAAGTGCAAATGGGACAATTGTTTACTGACCTTGCAAATGCTACAAGAACAAGATTCTCTGGAACAACTCTATCTAATCTTAGGAATGAAACTTGAAAGATGATGGAAGTGGAAAAGGATGAAGAGAAGGAAGTTGATCCTCTGATAACAGAACACAAGTTTTTAGAAGCATTCAAGCTATTGGCAAAGGAATTAAAAACTCTCAGGGATGTCTTACAAACCAGGAAAGTTACCAGAAACTAATGTTGCAACTGTTGGAACAAAGGGTGTTTCTCAAAATCACCTCTTGAGTTTTGATGATAACAAGGTATTAAAAATTATCAATTGGATATGCTAAACAATTTGTTCAAGTGTACAGGATCCAAAATCAAAGTGCTATTCATAAAGATTCTGATTGAACAAGTCAAAGAGCAAAGGAATTTTATTTGAAGCGTAAAGCGTCTGGAAGAATGCGTCTGAAGAAATGCGTCTGAAGAAGTGCGTCTGAAGAAACGAGTCTGAAGAAGAGCTCCTGAAGACACGTCATCAGAAGCAATGGTCATCAGAAGCATCTCGCCAGAAGCTACTTCACCAGAGTTGACAAAGTACAATGTACGAAGTGTACAACCACGAACTCTGCAACCACCATCTCTACAACTTTGTCTCTACATCAAGACAAGATTAACAGTAACATTGCTGCAGACTTTGTTGCGTTTCAAGTGGAATGGATTTGAAATTAGTTCTTCATAGGACAAATATCAAATCAGACAAAAGATCAATGGTGAAGAATCAAAGCTTCAAGCAAGACAAGTTGATGTAACGGCTAAATTCTCAACGTCTCCCAAATCCTCTATAAATAGGGATGAAGACTTAGAGAACATAACAACAAGAACCATACAAGCAAAAAGGCCAATACTCTGTGCAAAACGTCGTAAACAAAACATCAACAACTTAGAGAATTCTTTCAAAAGACAAGAACACACATATACAAGGCCAATACTCTCTGTGCAAAACGTTGAAAACAAAACATCAACAACTTAGAGAATTCTTACAATAGTTCATATCTTAGAATTCTTAAGTGTCTAGAAAAACAGAGTCTGTTCTGTTTCGTATTGTATTGTGAATACCTCTGATTGTATATCAAGTATTCAAAACCTTATTCAATTCTTTGTGATTGTTAAGTTAAGTCTCTTTCAGTTGTGATTGAGCAAAGGAAGTCTCTTGGAGTTGTCCTTGAGCATAGAAGTCTCTTTCTTGTGTGATTGAGCAAAGGAAGTCTCTTGGAGTTGTCCTTGAGCATTGAGAAGTCTCTTTCTTGTGTGATTGAGCAACTTGTAATTTGAGATTACATTTTAGTGGAACTTTCCTTGGAAGTGCAAGGAGGACAGGACTACTTCCGGTTTGTGGAAGGAACCTGTATAATTGCTTGTGTTCTTTCTTCTTCTGTTCTTTACTCTTATCCGCTGCACAACGACTCTGAACTACTTCAGACTCTGAACCTGAGAACAGTTCTTCAGAACGTAAAGAAGAAGTTTTCAAAAACACAATTCAACCCCCCCTTCTTGTGGTTTTTCTCACCTTCAGTTGGTATCAGAGCGTTGACCCTGTAATTAGCACTTAACTGTGTTACAGTAAGATCTGAGAAAAACATGTCTGGGGAAGATGCTTCTAGCTCTGGCGCTGGCTCTGGTTCTGGTGATGGAGCTGCTATACCATATGACTACAGCAGCAACACCGACAAACATGAAAGATCTGCAAATCACAACAAACCTCCCATGTTTAATGGTGACCCAGAAATGTTCTCTTGGTGGAAGACCAAGATGTATAGTCACATCATGGGAATGGATGATGAGTTGTGGGATAT